>Ga0214544_1007289_pt1 | contig 19555 bp, 16 predicted proteins | sample CNSS3metaG_FD_160074 | JGI IMG/M metagenome (GOLD analysis project Ga0214544, IMG submission 160074) | Root nodule microbial communities from cowpea collected in UCLA plant growth center, Los Angeles, California, USA - CNSS3 | ecosystem: Host-associated > Plants > Roots > Nodule | place: USA... | reverse complement strand
AAGAATCCTTTCACCTACACCAAACCAAACACCTTAAGCTTCTTTCCTTCATGCTTCCGCATCCAACACCATCCATGGAGCCTTCATTCTTCATGCAAGCTTCAATGGAGACAAGAAGAAGCCATCAGATGGGGCACCACCATGAACTCCCACTAACAGGAGTCATGGAATTACGTCCCGACCACTAAAGTACGACTAGAAAGTCTCACCTAGAGACTTATAGATTTATGTACTGACCACATACCACATATATTCAAACAACCAAATAATATTAATCATGCATTTAAATCTCATGCCAACCTTTGTACCCATTCCTCATCCATATTCCATGTTGAATCAATAATAACTCATCCTTCCCAAACCACGAATATAGAATTGTACCTCATGCCGATACCATGTCAAGAGTCATCCTTTCTTATCCATGAATCTTTCCATATCTCATATCAAATCCATATCCAACTCATCATATTCAATACATGAAACCAACCATACATGTAACATGCCCAAATCATATTGAACTCATCCATTACAGACTATAGATTATCTCATTCATACATAATCACCCAATTCATATTTTAAGAGCAAGATCAACACAAACATAGAGCCAACAATTCAGAACAAAGAAACAACCAAATAGGCCGCATTCTCGCACAGCTTCTCGCTCAGGCAGAAAGGCCTCGCTTAGGTGAGAGGGACTCTCGCTTAGGCGAGCTCTTTTCGCCTAGGCGAGAGCTCGACATCAAGAACAATGGTCTTCAGCTCCTTCTCGCTTAGGCGAGACTTCCCTCGCCTGAGCGAGACACTCGCTCGCTCAAAGCGTGGTTAGTCGCCTGAGCGACAACTCGCATGAAATGGCCTGGGCGAGCCTTTCTTAATCTCGCCTAGGCGAGACATGCTCGCTTGGGCGAGAAAACCAGCACTCACCATTGTTCTCTCGTGCAACAGTCACCCAAACACGCTCCAAACAGTTCAAACATGTATTCCAGCAACTCATATTCACACACAGTCTATTTAATCATGAAATAAACGTACAACAAGTAGATCTCACGGAATATACAAAAGGATCTAGCTTCCCTTACCTGAAAATAGTTAGAACAGGACCTCGACTCTAAGCAGTGGGCATGGCAACTCACGGAACAACTTAAGGAGCTGGAAAAATTTAAAGGAACAGTGGGGACATAAGTTACCCAGAATAACAGTAGCAGAAAATGCAAGCACGGATGATGAAACACTTACGTGGAGAAGAAATGAACTGGTTCGAACTTGCTTGACCAAGGTGGTACCAAACCCTAGCAGAAGGGGACGGCTGCAGCTCTAAGGAAAAAGGGGTTAATTCTGAAAGCGAGTAGAATGAGTGTGGTAGAACAAACTTAGGATTTTTGGTTCTTTATGGGCCAACCTTTTTAAATTAAGACATAAATAAAATGAAGGTTTTACAAAAATTATATTTTAAAATACGACTTAAAATCTTGTTTTGAAGGGAGATTTTACATTTTTAAAAAGAATAATATTTTAAAATGCAATTAACATTATTAAAAAAATAAAATCGTGTTTTAAAATATAATTTAGTCATATATCATAGTTTTTGAAACCTATCCAGTTATTAATTTTTTAAAATTCTCCTCAAAAGACTTAAAATTCAGGATAAAAGAACTTCGTTTTGGAGCTTTAAATTAAAGCCTATTTCTGACGTGAATCATTGCGTGAAAGTAATTTTTTTACAATAAAGTTTATAAAGCCACCCAACAAAATCTTCCTCCTTACCTGTCTTATACCACAACTAATCAATAAAAATCCAATTATATAACATTAATTTACAATGATTTATTTCACGTAAAACCCAATTAACCAATCAAAATCCAATTATATAACATTAATTTATAATGATTTATGTTACGTAAAACATAATTAACCAATAAAAATCCAATTATACAACATCATTAATTGGGAAAATTTTCTTTTTCCGTCAAAACTGGTATAATTTTTTAACAAGCATTTATTTTTCTGTATTCAAATTCGAAGAACTAGTCTGAGCGTTCCAAGCACGACGAAACACTCCACCTCACGTAACCCGAAACGACAAGACGTGCAACGATAGAATTGGGCCGGCATCGAACGACGTCGTATCTCATTTCCCAAAGCGGTGTAATAGCAACCAATTTACAAAACCCAAACTTCCCGAAATTCCAAACCCAGCCCTGCTTTTCAAATTACGGTACTGCTCCGCAATTTCGCACGTTACCAGGGACCTCAACCCTGAAAATATAAAACAACAAAAATCAAAAATCGAAAACACAATTACACATCACGATAGACCAGGATCGGAGGAAGAAAACGAAGCAACCGAAACACACACAGAGAACACCGAAGAAGAAGAAGAAGAATATAAATAGAGAGAGAGATAAAGAGAGAGAGTGTGTGTGAGAGAAGGTGATGACGATGGACAGAGAGAAGGAGAGAGAGATAGAGCTGGAGAGTGCAATGTACACGAATTGCTTGTTGTTGGGACTGGATCCGGCGATTATCGGAGTCGGAGCATCCAACGCGACTCCTCGGGTCGGGCATTTCCGTCACTCCAACCCTAAATTGGGGGAACAGCTTCTCTACTTCATCCTTTCATCTCTCAGAGGTCCAATTCAATCCGCCAAAGTATGTCTCAATCCACTTTCGCTACTAGTGTCGTTTCCTATATGATCTCTCGCTCTAACTCTAACCCGCGTTTTCTCGATCTCCCAGGATTTCGACAAGGTCTGGCCGATTTTCGATTCCGCGCAGTCGCGTGATTTTCGCAAGGTATATCGATTTTGTTTTTTTTTTTTTTGTTTTTTTTCTATTTTTTATGTAATTTGAGTGAATGTGTTTGGATGGCGATGGAACAGGTTGTGCAAGGGATTATCAGCGAGCTTGAGTCGCAGGGAGCGTTACCGAGGAGTAATTCGAGGGTTTCTTCACTTGCTACGTGCTGTGGACCTAGGTTAGTGTGTTTGCTTGTGATTGGTTGCGTGATGCTATGCTGATTTGTATTTGCGTGTAGTTGGCTGTCTTGATCCCTCTGAGTAGGGGTAAAATGAGTTTGATTTAAGGGTCTTGTCTTTTTAGCAATTTGGTGCATTGTTGATGGATAGATATCGATGTAATCAGTGAAATCTTGGACAATTTGTAATCTGCTAACAGTTTAAGAATTATTTGAAGAATTGCTGAACTGAACAAAGTAGCTAGAGGTATAGAGTGTACGAGACCTTTGCCCTAGATAATACTCATTACTGTACTATTAACGGTAAAATCCTTGGTTTATGATACTGAATGCTGGTCGGTAAAGACCTAAAACGAGCATAAGCTAAGTGTTGTAGATTAGTGAACATGCAAGACAGGATTGGTAGTTAATGCATTTGAGATGGTACAAATAGAATATGGCCTAAAATTGTTTGGTCATATGAGGAGAAGACTAATATAAAGCCATAATACGAATAACTGATATGGTGGAAGACAGGTAAAGAGAGATCAAGAAAAATTAATTGAATTAAAACGGACTGATCTTAAAGACTTGGTTTATTCTGTCGGAGCCAACCTTGTAAGTTAAAGCTTTTGCTATGTTGTAATAGTAGTCGCATATGGTAAGTTGGTAATTGAAGTTCATTGTTTGGATTTTGTTAATGACAGTTCTAAAGTTATTTAAGTCTACATTCTGATGTAGGTTTGTTGAGCTTCTATGGCAACTTTCTTTGCATGCTTTACGAGAGGTTCATCGAAGGACATTTACTGCTGACATATCTTCTAATCCATTGCCCGCACCATTGACTGATGTAGCCTTCTCACATGCAGCTACTCTACTTCCAGTTACAAAGGTAATGGTGGTATTTCTTAAAAATGTTAAGAATGAAGTGACTATTGTTATGTGGAATCTGTGCATGTGTTGTTGTAATTGATGCCATTATATGATTAGTTTGGCATGTTTTCTATATAATGCCAAAGGGTCATTCTGACTGTTTTGAAGATTTTTTTGTCCTTTTTGTGTAATTGTTTTTCTAAATTGAAGTCATACAAAGTATCAATAATACGTTAATTCGTTTTTCTAGATTGAAGTCGTACAAAGTATCAATAATATGTTGTCTTTGTGTGTTTCCTATGACTTATTTTCATATGCAAATACTGATGAAAATGGGAAAGAAGAGTTTTAATTCTATGTTGATTTTCTTGGTCTTTAAGTTACTCAATTGAGTCTTTGGTCTTAAACAGGCAAGAATAGCCCTTGAAAGAAGAAAGTTTCTTAAGAACGCAGAGATGGCTGTACAACGTCAGGCTATGTGGTCAAACTTGGCTCATGAAATGACAGCCGAATTTCGAGGTTTATGTGCTGAAGAGGTATACCGATTACTAAATGCTTTGTACCAAATCCGTCTTGCATAGTTATGTATTGTGTATGCGTATATAGTTCATATCCTCTTTCCCGTCAGGAATATTCCTTATGTATTTGTTACTTATGCAATTACAATATAAAATCTGAATTCAGGCTTATTTGCAACAAGAATTGGAAAAACTCCATGACTTGAGGAATAAAGTGAAGTTGGAAGGAGAGCTCTGGGACGATCTTGTCTCCAGTTCAAGTCAGAATTCCCATTTAGTTTCTAAGGCCACTCGATTATGGGAGTCTTTATTAGCCCGTAAAAGTAAGTGCAATTATTAATACTGCTCTTGCACTTTCCATGTCTAATGGATCATGTTATTCTAGTGAGTTTGATTTCTGATATTATATCTTTACAATTGTATTTCGTATTTATGAATCAAGTAATAGTAAGTTTTTGCTCTTCTGAGTGTATTCTAACGTGATTCTGCCATTTTTGTGGTTTAGCTATACAAAATCGTAAGTATTTGAAGTTTTTATTTTTACTTTATCATTTCTGATATCCCCATTACATTTTCCATGATGAGTGTTGATGATAAACAATTGGTATTGGTATCCTTTCAATTATGATATTAAGATTCCATACTTTGTCTCTCCATGACCTAGAATCCTCTTTTTTATATCATTTTTTGACTGTTTTATAAAAGAGAATAGCTTATGATGATATTGAGCTTTTGATACAGGTCAACATGAAGTCCTTGCATCTGGTCCTATTGAGGACCTGATTGCTCATCGAGAACACAGGTAATGTTGTGATGTAGCCTTCCTTGCCTTTCTATACATGTATTCCAAATTACCAGCTTACTTTTTGATGCAAAAATTTCAGGTATCGAATTTCTGGATCATCTTTGCTTGCAGCAATGGATCAGAGTTCTCAAGCTCCATATTCAGATGTATTATCTGGTCAGCCTGGGGATTTGTCTGCTATTGATAACAAAGAAGAAAGTGATGGATCACATTTTAGCAATGAGACATTAACGATTGTGGATGACAGAACTGGAAGAGTCCACCAAACTGTTGATGTGGCAGAGGTTATACGGCGATGGACCCATGCCTTGCAGCGTATCCACAAACAATCTCTTCATCTGGTATGCTCTTATAATTCCTTTCTTTCAAGCTTGATAGGATAGCTTCGACCTTGGGTTTGACTTGACATTCAGCTAGACTGTCAAAGTTCACTCTCCAAGTGTATTATTTTCACTCAGATGACACCTAGATGATCCTTAAAATCTGAAGCTGTTGAATGAATGCGAGAAAATAAGGGGTAAAATAAAATGAACAAATGTTCTTTACTAAAATTGCTGGCTGCGAGAGTCATCTACTGGTTAGCCTGAAGAACCCATGTCTTGCATGCTTTGAGGCAGGGAATCTGGGTTCCTCTTTACTGCTTTGGGTGTCATTCTAACATGGTGGATGACAATGTTTTTTATCTCTTTTGTCCTCTTCTTTTGTATCTTCATTTTTTGATCCATTTGGAGAAAACGAGGTGAGGTTTAAATGTCAAGTTTGAAGTACCTGGTCAAATTTTGGCTATTATAGCTGTATGTGTAATAAGAGACACTTATATGCTTATTAGTGATATGGGTAAAAAATAGTTTAATGAACAACTTTTATAAATAGGGAATCATTAGTAAATTTAAACCTTTTGAGCACAAAACCCTGTAAAAAATATTACATTGAGATTCCAACATTGAAAGATAGGAAGTTTATTGATGTTAAATATTACAATTTTTTTTTTTGTTTCCTTATCTATTCCCTATTATTGTTAATTAGTATATTAGATAATCATGAAAGATTGAATCCATGATTCTGGAGATCGAATCCCTAATTCAGGGAATGAATTTATTGTCATAGCGATATAAATAGGAACCTTGTACATTGAGATTATTATCACAACATATTAAGATTATTCCTCTCCTTTTCAAGTCGGCATTAGAGTTCCCAATCTTGGGAGCTTTGATTTTTCACTTTTCTCATTTTTCAACAGTCTTCATTTTGACCCCTTCTTTTCATTCCGTCACTATTCATTGCTGGATTTTTTTCCCAGCATCCATACTAGGTGAATCGATGGCCCTTAATTGATGTATCCTTGAAAAGACCTGAGCCCTAAATTGCGGTCATATGTGCCATTGTGTGTCAGCATTTTTAGCATTTGTAAGCCACGGGTTGCCCTACCAAAGTTGGAACTTGACGAGACTACCACCCCTGGACTTGTTGACCTCTCCTCTCTGTTTCAAGGTAGGCACGAGTGTTGAGGTTTAACCCTAGGCAAACCCAACCTTCCATGTGCTCTTTCATGAGTGTGTATTTGATGATGGTTGGAGAAAAAATTTCCGTGAGTAGCTAGTAGCCAGGTCCACCCCTTTACTACCCCTGACGTCTAATGATCTTCTTGTGCTACTAATAGCTATTTGGCTCAATGGTCAAAATTATCTTGTGCTGGCACAATTTATTCGTAGGAAATTGAAGGGTAAAAAGAGGTTGAATCATATTGAAGGGAATGCTCCGAATGAATTGGATCTTCAGTTTGAGTCATGGAAAGATGAAGACTCTCTCATTATGACATGGTTATGGGGTACCATGATATCTGGAACTATGGGCCCTTTTCCACCACTAGGCAACTATGGAACAATCTTCATCATACATGCTCTCTGAAGCAAGATATTTGTACCTAGTATGAGTTGGAAAGTAGAGTCTTTGGTTCCAATTATGATTCTGTCTCGGTGACTGATTACTGTGAAAATATTAATAAATTAAATTGATTAACACTAGAATCAAGAACATCCCACATAATATACCTATTTTGCATTACAATTTTATTTGTTTTTTTGTTTTTTTTAAATGTGTACATTATATTTCTTTTGACCACAATGTTTCCACCATAATTTGTTATGGTTTCTGTTATAACTTTATAAAAGATTTTTTGAGTCTTTGATATTTTCCGTTATTCGATATGAATAACACTGATACTTGGAGAGAATGATGCTGAAACAAAAGCTGACCAACATCACATGACATCATCCCAAACTCATGGATCATAGTTCAAAAATGCACAGGGTGATTTCTTAAGGCGATACAAGGACATGTGAAGACAACATACTATAACAAATGACTCCCCCTTAACAACAAAATTGAGGAGTTTGCTCCTTTTAGACTTCTTTGTCAAGATCATGTAGAAACACATTCTTCATGTCAAGCTAATATAGTGCAATTTAAAATGGCTATAGTGAAGAAGAGAAGTTGGATAAATGTCATTCTAGTTACATGAGGAAGTGTGAACGTAATCTTGGCCGTAAATTTGTGTGTATCGTTTGGCAACCAGGTGAGCTTTAACAATTAGTTTTTCCATCAAGTCCATTTTTAAAAATTTTAAAAGCATCACATCTAACGGCTAATTTGTTAGCTGCAAGGGGAACTAACACCTTAGTACCACTACATTGAAGGACACACATCAATCATTATTTATCAGTGCTCTGGGTGAGATAAAACTTTACCTAGAGATTTAGAAATAGGAATAAAAGATAATGAAGACAAACAAGTAAAGTGTATAGGGCAAAATTATGATAACTTAAGTTAGTATAGTAGGTGAAAGGGGTGCAAGTATAACATATATCCTTTTGAATAGCAATAGGCTAATCATTTTTCAGAGGAGATGACTAGATTCGGAGTGGGAGATAGTGGCATGGTAGGAACAAGCATTATGAGAAGACCTTCACTATATCATTATTTGTTGAATATGGGTCTTGAACAAGAATGTCAATGGGCCATGGATGACGTTGATATACACCTAAAGAGGTGCTGGGAAGCATCTTGAGGCATGGCAAAATCATTTGTTAGTGATGGAATAAGATTCATAGAGGTGGGAAAATGACTGCAAATGTTTTGATAGGAAGGATCGAGCATGTAATATGGGACTCAAAGTGACATCAACAAACAAATAATGATTAAGATTAGGAGAAAAATATTGATAGCCCTTTTGAGAATGATGATATCCAAGAAGGCATACATGAACGATTGAGGAGAAATTTTATCTCAACCTGGTACAAATATGTGGTACCCTAGAAAAGAGACTTCAACAAATGCAATATTGATTAAAATCAGGAGAAAAAACATTGATACTCTTTGAGATTGATGATACCCACGAAGACATTTGAACAACAAAGGAAAAAGTTATAACTACAGGTTGAGAAGAGATATCTATTTTTATGTTCCACTGCTCCATTTAATTGAGGAGTATGAAGGCAAAGTTTAATGAAGAATACCATCGGATACCATGAACTACACAAATTGGTTAGATAAATATTCACAGGTTTTGTCATTTCGAAAAACATGTATGGATCTACCAAATTGTGTTTTAACATCATTAGATAAATTTAAAAAATAGAAAACACATATGATAGACTTTTCATTAACCAAATCTAGGTATATCTAGAATAATCATATGTGGATGTAACAAAATATTTAAAAAACCAAAAGGAGTAACTATAGGAGAAATATCATAAATATCAAAGTGAACTAAAGAAAAGACAAAACTTGTTTACTAAAACTATTAGAAAAAGACCGACAAATATGTTTATCTAATTGACAACGCTCACAAATCATACTTGACAAATATTTAAACTTGGCATGGTCTTCTGCATTTTTGTCTAGTGAGAATGTCCTAATTGTGCATGATTATGAAATATATCTCGCTTATTTCTATAATTATAATTATAACACATAATAATACCTTAGGAAAAATATTGTACTCTTTAATCAAGATAAAGGTTCTTTTCTTAACATTGCCGTTTTGTTAGTGAGTAAGTTGTCCCGAACCATTTTAGTGTGTGCAATAATATAGTTTTTGCTTTTACAGTCCAGACTTTGAAAATTAAGATAATCAGGCTTTTTTGCTCCAAATACTTGGTGATTATTATTTATTGTGCATTAATTAATTCTAATTCTCCTTTCTCTCGACCATAATTATTTTCTTTATTATTCAGTTAATAAAAATATTGACAAGTAGTAAGTTGATTCATGTCATATTTGGTTATCTTATTTATTGCTTAGAGAAACATCTAAACCATACCATGATCTGTAGGCAAAAGCAAATGATGGAGAGGGTCCAGATATATTGCGCAGTGGACAGGAAGAGGGTTCAAGTGGCCATGCTGAGTCTTTAGCAGCAACCCTTGCAGAGCATCAGCAACATTTAGCTAGTTTCCAGGTAATGCATTGAACCATGTTTTAATTTAAGCTAGATTCTACCAAGGTTGGATTTCTTTCTAATGCAGTTTATACCAATTTGATGTTTATATGTAGAAAGAGAAATGATGTCCTTGTCCTTGATATTTTTTACTACTTAGTTAATTTTCCTTTTCGGGACTTTTATTGTGCATTAAGTTATATTTATTTACCGGAAAATGTACTTTACTTAGGAATGTACTGCTTACAAAAGTGGACAAAAAGTTTTGTTGAGATCTTTTTAGCATGCCCTTTGTGTACGACGGATTAGATTTATATATAAATTCTTACATTTTTTAGTTGGTGGACGGAAAATTTACTTTGCTTGTGAATGTATTGTTTATAAAAGTGGACAAAAAGTTTTAATCAGATGTTTTTAGCATGCCCTTTATGTAAGAGGGATTAGATTTATATTAAATTCTTACATTTTTTTTAGTTGGTGAACTGTATCTTTAAGATGAAAACAGAACTTTATTTTCCTTGTTTGCTTTCTTGTTCATAATTATTGCTGTGTCTGTGGCCAATGTATTGATGCAAATAGATGAGTAAAATAAGTTAGCTTTATTATTCAGCATATGGCGCTGGTCATGGAGGCATTGCATTCCCTTTTAGTTAGCTGCTGGTTTTACACTTAAACATTGATGTATATTTTAAGCCTACTTTGCTCTATCTTGTCATCTTTTTTGCAGGAGTTGAGTATGTTGTGTAGAGTTGATCCTTAAATGTTGTTCCTATACAAGAAAGATTCTTCTAGGAATTTCACACAGTTGCATGTTTAATTTGCAGGTCCTTATTAACCAACTCAAGGACGTTGCTCCAACCATACAGAAGTCCATATCAGAGTGTACAGAAAAGGTTAACTGTATAGCCGCAAATCTACCTCCAATGAGCAGACACAATGGTCGGTCAACGTCACCTATCCAGTCACAGAGTAGTGGGAGGATGGTATTCTTCTATTTTAGTATAATGTGATTGTTGGTTTAGTTCCTTCACAATACCGTGTCTGATTTTGCCCCTATTGTTTCCGTATCACTTTACATTGTTTAGGACAATAGCACTGATGATGTTAGTGAGGTGACTTCAAGATTATCTAATATTCAGCTTGACAAGGTTTCTATTAGTCCTCCCACTTTAAAGCTTCCTCAATTGTTTAGCTTGACCCCATCTTCTGGAAAAGCTGGAAATGTCCAAAGGCGCCAGAGTATTGCCCCTCAAACCAGCCAGACTGAGAACCTCTCTGACAGCAAATCTCTGGATCCTCCTTCAAATAATGAAGTAGCGAGTTCAGCTGAAGGTATGCTTCGTCGTCCCAAGAGTTTTGTCTAAATGTTTTGTCATAAAACATCCTTGAGCCTCCACCCAATTTATGCTTTTAGGAGAGTTGGTGCTTGGCATCGTATCAAAAGCCTCTATGACCAAGTGGTTCAGAATTCAACCCTTGGCTCCATGATTCCCATTCTTTGTAATTCAATTAAGCTTCAGCACAAAGGAAAGTGAGTTTGTGCACCGTCCATGCTTATCCTTAAAGAACTCTTGCTTGAGCTATGTTAAGAGCTTAAATTTTTATTGAAGCTTATGATATTCTTTTCAAGGGTATTTCATCGTTCTGTTAGACAAAGTGGCTGATAATGGCTTTGTTTTGTAGATAGTGACAGTTTGTATGTCCAGAATTTGAAGAGGTCGGTAAGGGAAGCAGCGCTGTCGTTGCGGTCATGTAATTCAGATTCATCACGGGATAGTCAATCTGATGGAAGTTCTGAGCACTTCTTTGTCCCCCTTTCAGAAACCAACTTTTCTCATTTAGATGCCGAAAAAAGGGGAGCTTCATTGAGGAGCAAAAGATTATTTGTATCACAAATGGATGATTCTTTGCTTGAGAGTCATTCATCCGGTGGGCATGGGGTGACCAAGTTTGATGAACTTCCAGATATGTTGAATGATTTGGAGAGGCTCTCCGATTATGACAATGTAAATGGGTTTCTCTCGTATACTGGGTCAAATGCAACATCTGATGCTCAGCGGTCAATTTTTGACTTTGAGGATACACAGGATCAAGTCTTCTCACCACCACTCTTAATGGATTCATCACTTTTGACAGATTCATTTGAAGACCTTCTGGGTATGTTGAATTTTTCACGCACTGTTTTGGTTCTTAGCATCTGATTTTTTAAAAATGCTCTGCTACTCTGAAATACAGAACAGGAAGTAAACTTTGGGGGTTGAGGGAGGAGTGATTTTTAAGGACATTTTTTTGTTTCGTTATTCTTCCTCCATAAAAAAAGGTTTTCTATGCTCCATCTTTTACAGAAGAAATTACATTTGCCTATATATATATATATATATATATATATATATTTTCAGCATACACTTCTTTTTTAATAAGGATATATTTTGATTTTGTTTGGTTGTTTGGGTAAAGGGACGAACATGTACTTGCCCCTCCTTCATGCAACATGTACTTGACCTCTCGTATGTTGGTTATTGAGATAGGAATTTGTTGTTGCATTGCAGCTCCCCTGTCGGAGACCGAAACGGCCTTGATAGACCACTGAAAAACTAAATTGAAGACCATAATGGATGCGGTGGATTGGTATTCTTTTGTTGGGATGTACACTCCATTCACCTTGTAGTATAACACGCTACTTGTATGACTTTATTCTTTGTTTGGCATATTTTAACCATCTGTTTACTGTTGAAACCATGAGTGACCCGTGTTCTTCATTGGTATGAAATTCCAAAATGCTAGTTCGGTTGAAGGGTTAAGTTCTCTTCAACCAACACTTGAATTTACGTTAACATTTTCATCCACTGTTTGGCCTGTTTTGTTATTCATATACATATCTTGCTATGGAATCATGGTGATCTAGTGACCAAACTACTTACGGGCTTGACCCCGTCTTTATTTCTTTTTAGTTTCCAAAATTTATGTGGATAAATAATTAAAAAACACTAAGATAATGGGGAAATAGATGGACGCAATTTTTTAAGTTTTAAAATGGATATTTACTCTACTTTTTCTATAGTGTTTTTAAGTCATTATTTGTTATCTTTATGTTTTAATGGTGTAATACTTTTTCTATTTTATTTAAAAATTAACGTTTAAATATATACAAAATTGAAGAATTTGTAATAACGAATGGCGATTGATTTAAATATTATGAATTAGCAATACAAAAAAGAATTATTATATCGTCTGATAAATCTAAAGAAATAGTTTTGAGAAAGTATTTTTTTCATTTAAAATTAGTTATCAAATATGTGGTTAAAATTGTTAATTTCTTAATACACTGGTACACCAAAATATTTTTCATTGGAAAAGTTCACAAGACCAAGACCAAAATATCCATAAAATCTTATGGGTTAAGGCCGATTCATGGACCTTCCTTTTTAGTATGAAGAAAATATAATAAACTATTAACTTTTGTATATTTAACAAAAACCAAGACTAACTAAGATTAAGTGTAACTGAGAAGCAACATAAAAGACAATTTATCCACTTCTTCCAATTTACCATCACTGTGGTTTAAACATTTAGAAAACATATTAGTAACCCAAATAATAGTCCTTCAGAAGGACAAAAGAAAATAAATAACTAAAGCCGCAATCAATCATCAAATATGTTTTAGATATATTTATTTTCCTTACTCAATGGAACTAAGCAGTTATGATTGATGATATCTTTGAACATTAAAAAACAAAAAGATTTTTTGCCTCTGGCAATTTATAGAGAAGAGAGCATTCTATCAAGTAAAATTTCAGCAGAACTAAGCTAATCAATCAAGATACAAATTTTTCTTCAGAGACTCCTATAGATAATTTTAAGCAACATGAGAAATAGAAGACTTTGCAGTTTTATATGGTATATTGTTAGTAATATCTTAGAAATGTTCATGAGTTTGGCTTGTGGTATCTATCATAATTAACACAAAATTAAGACACACATGGTTCCAACTCATATACATAACTCTATGGAAAAGGAAAAGGAAAAGGAAATGGAAAAGGAAAAGAAAAAGAAACTAAAACACCCGATTAATGTTTAAATTTCCAGGAACGAGAAATCCTCCAAGTAAACTATTATCATTATAGTTTGTATATTTAACAAAAACAAAGACTAACTGAGATTCAGAGTAATTGAGAAATAGTATAAAAGACATAATTTATCCACCGCTTCCAATTTAGCTTCAATGTTTTTGTAAACTTGTTAAGGAATTCAACTGTAACGTCCCAAATAAATAGATAAGGCCCATTTAATAAAAACGCCACATATATAATATCCAGAGGATACGAAGATTTGGGATATGAAGTATTTCGTACCACAACATATCCATAAAACATAAAAAAGGTCCCACACGGTCTAAAACAAAATACACTAGTGAACTAATAGTACTAGGTCTTGTACAGATAAGAAAAGCATAGCAGATAAATTCTTCAGCAATGGGCCCCATAGTGGGCCCAAATACCCATCCAGTCCATCAAGCTGTATCATTCCTATCATCATTACCACTGCCAGATTTTCTCCTATCTGCTCACATCAATAGAATTGATGATCATCGAAATAAGAGAAGAGCCACATACAGGACAACCAAACAAGCAAACAGGGTAAGCTAGTGTAAAGAAATCTTATATCACAATAGTCAACATGCAATCTCAGAGTCAAACATGAATAACAGACATTCACATGTGGATTACCAAAATCATTTAAGACCCCCAAGACTTGACTATCCGGATACCCATAATGAGGCACCACCACGCGGCAGTGGAATTATGTCCTAGCAATGAGGCGTCACCACGAGGCCTTCGCGGAATTATACCCTTCAAGAGGCACCACCACGTGGCCTTCGTGGAATTACGTCCTGGCCTTGAGGCACCATCACGATACTCGCGTGGAATTACGTCCTTATGTTGAGGCACCACCAGGGACTCCCCTTAAGAAGGTCCATGGAATTACGTCCAACAGATGAGGCGCCACCAAGAGCTCTCACTACAAGAGTCATGAAATTACGCCCTACCCACACTTTCTACATGTTCCACCCACCAAATCAGGAAGTCCCCATAACACTAATATCATGTATAAGCAACAAATCATACAACTCATGCTTTCCAAATCTATACCCAATAAGGTAACATACCATTTCCATCTCAAACTCATATATTCATCATGGCATCATCCTGTAACCCTTTTAGTAAAGCATTTAGATAAGACAAGCAAGCCACACCTCAATGAACCATTCAACAATAGCACCAAAACCTGTCCGCAGTCTCGCTCAAGCTAACAGGCCTCGCTCAGGCGAGAGAGGCCCTCTTGCTCAGGCGAAACCCTTCTCGCCTAGGCGAGAGCGCGATAGGGAAACAATGGGTTCTGCGATGTCTCGCTTAGGCGAGCCCCTTCTCGCCTAAGCGAGACTGCATCTCACTCAAAAAAAGAAACCAGGTCGCCTGAGCGACCGTTCGCACATAAATGTTTGGGCGAGCCTCTGTTAGTCTCGCCTAGGCGAGGCATGCTCACTTGGGCGAGAAAACCAGTGCCCGCCACTGTTCATTCACACAACAGTCATGCAAACATCACACCCAAAGGCTACAACGACATTTTATCAAATCACAGTAGCATGAAGTCCACAAAATCATACAATAATTTTAGAGCAAGCTAAGAACGACTAGACACACGGACCCTAGCTTCCCTTACCTGGAAAGGGCTTATACGAGACCTCGACACCAACTGCAGAGTGCAACAGTTCGAGAAGTAGTCTCAAAAACTAGAAGAACAGCGGGGCAGTGAAAGAAAAAAGTTACTATGGAACCCAAAAAGGAAGAACACGAAAATAAGCTTCAAGGAGTACAGGTACGAGCTTGAGAAACACTTACATGGAGCGAAAAACAGAACTGAGCTCGAGAAATCTTTGGCCAAGATCGGAGTCAAGCCCTAACAGAGTGTTTTGAAAGGAATGGGGCAACGCTTAGGGTTCTGTTTTGCAAGAATGAATCAGAATTGGAAACCCTAGCAGCTTTAGGGCCTTAGCACCCTATGGGCTAGCCCTTAGGCCCAACATATTAAGGCCAACCCTTAAACATTAGGACAGAAATAAAATTGGGCCTTACATTCTCCCCAACAACAAAATTTTTGACCTCGAAAATGAAAACTTACTAGGTGAAGAGGTGCGGGTGTGATTTCTCATGTCCTCCTCTAACCCCCATGTGGAGTCACCTGCCCTCTGATCCCAGATGACCTTGTCCAATCTGACTGTTTTTCCTCTGTGTTCCTCAACCTTACTATCCTCCAGAGCAATGGGTGATACTTCCATAGTGAGGTCCTCCGTGATCTGTATATCCTCAGCTTCCAACACATGAGCCAGATCAAACATATACTTCCTCAACTGCGACATGTGGAACACCGGGTGAAGATTTGCCAACTGAGGAGGCAAAGCTATCTCATACGCTACTAGTCTAATCCTTCTCGAGATTTGATAAGGACCAAGGAGCTTAGGAGAAAATTTTCTTGAGCGGAGAGCCCTTCCCACACCAGTGGTTCGGGTCACCCTCAAGAACATGTGACCTCCAGCCTCGAATTCCAAGGGCCTCCTCCTACGGTCTGCATAAGCCTTTTGTCTGCTCTGTGAAGCCTGCATTCTATTCCTCACCAATCTCACCTTCTCGGTGGTCTGCTCCAACAATTCTGGCCCAACTAACACAACCTCCCCATCTTGATACCAACACAAGGGAGTCCTGCACTTCTGACCATAAAAAGCCTCATATGGTGCCATCCCAATGCTTGCATGGAAACTATTGTTGTAGGTGAACTCAATCAACGATAACACTTCATCCCAAGCACCCAAGTGATCCAATATGCATGTCCGCAACAAGTCCTCAAGTGATTGGATCGTCCTCTCAGACTGACCATCTGTCTGAGGATGATAGGCTGAACTCATCGTGAGTTTGCTTCCTAAAGCACCCTGCAAGATTTGCCAAAACCGTGATGTGAACCATGGATCTCTGTCTGATACAATGCTCGAAGGCACCCCATGCAACCTCACAACCTCCTTGATGTACAACTGAGCCAACTTAACCATAGACATCCTCAGGTTCATTGCAATGAAATGCGCACTCTTGGTCAGTCGGTCCACTATGACCCAGATGGTGTCATGTCCTTTAAAAGTTCGTGGCAGATGGGTCACAAAGTCCATCGAGATGCTATCCCACCACACTAGTATCTCTAAGGGTTGCATAATCCCACCAGGTCTCTGATTCTCCACCTTTGCCTTCTGACAGGTCAGATAGGTCGACACGAACTGTGCTAATTCTTTCTTCATACCTTGTCACCAGAAATTTTCCTTGAGGTCCTGGTACATTTTAGTCATGCCCGGATGTAAGCTAAGGCGACTCTTGTGCCCTTCCTCAAGGATTAGCCTTTTCACCTCAACATCATCAGGCACATACACTCTGCCTTGGAATCTCACTATGCCGTCATTACCCAAAGCAAAGTCCTTTGCCTCTTCCGACCCCAATTGCTCTCTAATCTTGTTCAGACTAGCATCCAATAACTGTCTTTCTCTAACCGAGTTCAGGAAGTCACTAGATATGGTCAGGTTACTACATCTAATGAATCCTGATTCCAACTCCACCTGTAGTTTCATGTCTCTGAATTTCTCCAACAGTTCCACCTCTCTGATCATGAGGTGAGCGGTGTGCACCATCTTCCTACTTAGAGCATCGGCTACTACGTTTGCCTTCCTTGGATGGTACAAAAGCTCAAAATCATAATCCTTTAAGAATTCCATCCACCTTCTCTGTCTCATGTTTAACTCCTTCTGATCAAATATGTAATTCAGACTCTTGTGATCACTGAATACCGGGAATTGAGCACCGTAGAGGTAGTGCCTCCAGATTTTTAAGGCAAACACGATAGTCGCCAACTCCAAGTCATGAGTTGGGTAGTTTCTCTCATGCACCTTGAGTTGCCTCGAAGCGTAGGCCACACCGCCTTCTTCTCCTGCATTAACACATAGCCCAACCCTAGATGAGAGGCATCACAATAGACCTCAAAAGGTTTTCCAATATCAGGGATCACTAGGATTGGAGCACTCGTCAACCTCCTCTTAAGCTCTTGGAAACTTTCCTCACACTTGTCCGTCCAAGTGAAAGGTTGGTCCTTCCGTGTAAGTTGCGTCAAGGGCACCACTATCTTGGAAAATCCCTCAATAAACCTTCTATAGTACCCTGCTAAACCCACGAAGCTCCTTATCTTCGTCCCTGATTTGGGACTTTCCCACTTCACCATTGCCTCTACCTTTGCTGGGTCCACTGCTATCCCCTGGGCAGATATCACATGTCCCAAGAATTGCACTTCGTCCATCCAGAACTCACACTTGGACAGTTTAGCATACAACTGTTTCTCCCTCAAAATACCAAGCACTACCCTCAGGTGCTCGACATGCTCCTCTTGAGTCTTGGAATAAATAAGAATGTCATCTATGGAGACTACGACAAACTTATCCAGGAACGGTTTGAATATCCGGTTCATGTAGTCCATGAACACCGCTGGAGCATTGGTCACACCAAAAGGCATAACCACATACTCATAGTGTCTGTACTGGGACCTGAAGGCCGTCTTCTGCACATCATCCGCCTTCACCAATATTTGGTGATAACCCGACTGCAAGTCAATCTTTGAGAATACCGATGACCCATGCAATTGATCCATCAGGTCGTCTATTCTCGGGAGGGGATACTTGTTTTTGATCGTCGTTTTGTTTAACTGCCTGTAGTCCACACACATGCGTAAACTCCCATCCTTTTTCTTTACCAACAACACTGGTGCTCCCCAAGGTGACGTACTAGGTCGTATAAACTATTTCCCCAAAAGCTCCTCAATCTGACTCTTGAGTTCCACCAACTCCGTCGGCGCCATCCGATATGGGGCCATCGACACCGGGCCGGTTCTCGGTACTAGGTCAATAGAGAATTCCACTTCTCTATTGGGAGGTAAACCTGGCACTTCCGTCGGGAATACATCTTCAAATTCATGCACGACAGGTATAACTGACGTCCCCTCCTCTTTCTCTACCTCCAGATGTGTGAAGATTATGTAACATTGTGCACCCCCTTGTAGTTCCTTCACAACCCCCTGAGATGTTAACAACTCAGGTTCCTCTGAGATGGGGAAAAGCAGCTTCTTCTCTCGACAATCTATAAGAATGCAATTGGTAGAGAGCCAATCCATTCCCAAGATCAGCTCTAACTCCTGCAGAGGTAAACAAATCAGATTTACTTTATACTTGCGTCCTTCTACCTCCATTGGACACCTAACACACAAGGACGATGTCCTGACCAAACCCGATGCCGGAGTAGACACCACAAGTTTACACTGCAACTCACACACATCGACAAACTCAACTTTTTCACACATGCATCTAACACAAATGAGTGTGTCGCTCCAGAGTCATATAGCACACAACAAGCTTTTCCAACTATCATACAATGGCCTATAACGAGGTTACCTGAACCTTCTGCCTCCGTCCTGGTCATGGCGTACACTCTACCAGTCGCTTAAGGCCTATTGCCTTTGTGCCTCTGCTGGTTATGCGTAGGAGTCTGTATTGGAGGTCGCGTCATTGAAAAAAATTAATACTTACTCTTGTAACATGTTTTTCAAAGCAGATGGAATCTTCCTATTGCATAAATAAAACCATACAACCGTGCATTATCTTAGAATGATGACACATAGTTGCCAATGATACCTACCGTCAATCACAAGTACTCAGCAGAAATAATTAATAATACTTCATAAAATATTACTAGAAAAAAAACACACGCATCAATGTATGGCGCAAAGTAGATCTCTCTATTTGACTCAACCATCCATGTTTGCAAATAAAGTTTGATGTGGTCATGTGAGTTTCCCGAAGGTTGAATGGTTTGAGGTTCAATGAATCCATA
>Ga0214544_1007288_pt1 | contig 19557 bp, 17 predicted proteins | sample CNSS3metaG_FD_160074 | JGI IMG/M metagenome (GOLD analysis project Ga0214544, IMG submission 160074) | Root nodule microbial communities from cowpea collected in UCLA plant growth center, Los Angeles, California, USA - CNSS3 | ecosystem: Host-associated > Plants > Roots > Nodule | place: USA... | reverse complement strand
TATATATATATATATATAAACACATCAACTGATATTAAACTAATAATGATTCATACAAGCTAAATCTTCTGATTCAGGTCTTGGCCAAAGAAAAACAAATTCAATCATAAGTTTTTGATATTCAACCAAAGAAATTGTATGTTTCTTGTAAATACATTAGATCAAATTGACTTATCAGATAAATTAAATATAAAATTCCAAAAAATCATTTTCTGTTCAAAACCATTCTAAAGAATAAAACAATTGTGAAAAAATAGGTAACATCAACGTTTCTACCTTATTTTTCTGAACATTGTAATTTTTTATTTTATTTAAAATAGGTAGCATTAATGTTGCTACCTTTTTTCACATTATAATCTTTATTTATTTTATTTTTTTCCAAAGTCACGTAGAGGTTATGAGGAGAAAAGTTTAAGTCAAACAACTTGAGAATGGGTGCTTTTTAAGAGTAAACAACTTTTAAAATGAAAGATGAAATGAAACAAAAAAATTGTGATCGTCCTTACCTAACCTTGATCACGAAGAAACAACCTTTGCAATGTATAAATGTATAAAGACACGGTCGTCAAGATTAAGTAGCACCCCCAACCCAATATTTGGCCTCATATATCTTTATTCATATACTTATTTTTATAATTATTTAAGACATATATTTATATATGTATAATAGAATAATAAACATGTTTTTAAATTTTCTAATTTCAAATTATGACATCTAAAATTAGAGCTTAAATTGGACTTTTATCATTTTATAAAAAGAAATTAGATAAATAGTTTGGTTAATAATTAATATAAGTATCACATAATACAAAAAAATTATAGTCTTAATAATTATTTTTACTTTAACATCCATTTCAATTCCAGAGAAAAAACAAAACAATGAAGAAAAGAAGATGAGAAGAGTGGATATTGATTTCATTGTGTAATAAATATAACCATACATTTTAAAAAATAAAAGTTTTGAGTAAAGAAATTGAGTAATATTATTTAGGTGTTATTTTGTTTATGTTAGGAATTAATGTATATGTTTACTCGAGTTTAAGCATCAAAATATCAACAACATGTATTTTAGTGATTGTTATCAATTCACTAATTTTGAAGATTAAATTAATCGGTTATTTCAGGGAAAAGAAATTTATGACAGCTTAAATTCTTAAATTGAACTTTCATTATTTTATATAAAGAAATTAGATAAATAGTTTGGTTAATAATTAATATAAGTATTAACGTAATACAAAAAATTATAGTCTTAATAATGGTTTTTACTTTAACAAATATATGTAGCAATCTTAATAATTAACAGAATTCAAATAAAATGATTAAAAATAAAACACTTACACTAAAACTATAATTTATGTTTTGTTATAATATATTAATACTTGTTGCAATGAATAAAATTTATTATTTTATAATAATATCATACATTTTACACATAAATACAATATAATTACTCTAAACTAATTAAGTAAAAAAAATAGTTTAATAATCTCTTTATCATTTATATGTTAAAGTTAAAAGAAGATTACAGCTACCTCTATTATACCGAAATAAAAATAATTAGAAATACACCTTCGCGGAAAATCTAACAATTGTTTGACCATTCTATAAGAAAAACTATTTTCAATAACATTAATATGGAGAAGACAATAATACCAACATATATGTGTCTATGACTAAAATGCATTACACTTTTTTTCTTAAAACATGGATTTGATCTATCATATTTCCATAAATAAGTATAGAATCTCATGATATTCTTTTTCTTATTACTATCATTTTTAATTTTTAAATATATGTAAAGAAACGGTATAAATAATTTTCTTTTTTTTACAATGGAGTAAATAATATGATATTTCTTGTAACAACTTATCAATTTTTTTTTCAAGTTGTTCTTATTATTGTAATAAAAATATTTTATAGACATTGTACATTAGTTAAATATTGAACTAATGATACAGATATTGGTATTTATTAGTATACTATGACATGAATATTTTTTTTTAAGAACAATGATACTATGACTCTTATTTTTTTATCAACTTTTATCTTTTTGATATGGTTTAATATGAATTATTGATTAATGTATCATTATATTTTTTTTTTAAATAATCAATTATTCATACTAAATTACGTCAAAAAGTAAACGATGAAAGTAAAAAAATGAGAATTTTAATATAATTTTTTTATTTTAATTACTTTATTACAAAGAAATTATTACATACATGAGTAATGATTTAGCACTTTGTTTTGTACATTAATTATTTTTTAGGTCTAGGACCACCTTTGCTACTGCTACGTTTGTGATGCCATGCGCGGCAATAAAAGTGATAAGAACGTAAGCAAATAGTAATAATGTGACTAAAACAAAGGAAATAAATATATCTTATTTTGGAATGTGGCTTTCGAGAATCAATGGCTTTCGGCAACCATATTTGTGTTTATGATTAATGCAGATTTGCATCACTCAAATTATTAAGTCCTCAAAAGAAGGCCATAAAGATGGGGCACTTTAATTCAACCAAGACTAAACAAATCATTTTTTTTTTTTTAAACTTGCATGCATTTTTTAGAATCCTAACCTAATGGATTATATTCAAAGTTTCATGGATTTCATCTCATTAATATATTCTCACTCTAAGGTGGTAAATGAACTAGATCAAAATATAAATTAAAGAAAAAAATTATTCAACACCATTTGACAATTATTTAACAAATTTTATAAAAATAAAATAATCTTAAAAAAGATAACTTTTTATATTTAAAAAAAGGTAAATAAATATGAAAAAATATCAAATGATAGTAAAAAAAATATAATATCAAAATATTGGTGTTTAGGGTTTAGAGTTGTTTTTAGAATTTATGACTTGATTTTAGCTTGTTCACTTAATATAAGATTTTTCCTAAGATATGCTTTAGGATTTGTTTTTTTCTAGATATTATTAAAAAAGACCAAAGATCACGATAGCAAGAGGGTCGAAATTAAAAACTAAGATTGAATATGATTTTGGTTATTGTATTTGTGGTGAAACTCGGTTTTAGTCTCTTCATTTCAATATTTAATTAATTAATCCTCAATATTTTTAAAATATATATGAATTTAGTTTTTTTAATAAGTAATCGGTAATAAATATTACGTTAAAGTATACATACAAATTGAAAACACTTATTTCAAAAATTAGTTGAAGGATTAAATTGATGAATTTAAAAGTATAAGAAAAAAAAATCAAAACTAAAATTTAACTGCACAATTCCCATCACAAGTTTAGCCTATGTAAAATCGACACCACATCACCCTTTTTAGGAGCTTACTTTGTTCTATATTTGTACTATTTGACTTCTTTAATTATGTTATAATGAGTATATAGTAAAATAAGAATGATAATATATGCTGAGAATAATTGCACAATAGATAAATATAAAAAAACACATAAAAAAAAAAAAAAAACACACAAAAAAAAAAAAACATATAAAATATATAATATTTTTATATATATATATATATATATATATATATATATATATATATATATATATATCACAAATACTTTAGTAATTGTCTTTTAAATTTACTTACATTTGTCCCCAACAAACAGCACATAAATCTATGCAAAATAAAAGACTCCATAAGCTATAGTCACGATAATAACTAGGAGAGCTTCTTGATGCAAGCAATTGATTCAACCATAGTCATTTTAATTTATTTTCATTTTTTCAAGCTGTGTGGATTAATCTATTCAGCAAATTCCATTTATTTAAATACACTTGTTGATTTTAATTATTAATAGAAAGACTAAATTACTAATTAAATATAAATTATTATATTGATATTACAAGGAACCGGAAAAGAAAATATAAATTTTGAGAAATAAATAATATGGATTAATATTTCAGAAAAATACTAAATAACGAACTAGAGTTTACAAAATGCACTTCTCTTTATAAACAAACTCGTTTAATTTTAATAGATAATGATATTATAATTTCCATTTTTTTACTTTTATCATTTATTTTTTGGTTGACATGACTTAGTATGGGTCATGGATTAATATATCACTGTATTTTTTTTTGAAAGAATCAATGGTCTACGTTAAACCACGTCAGAAAGTAAAAAATGAGAGTGTAGTATAATTTTCTCAATTTTAAAGACTTTATATAAAAATATTAAGAACCATAATCAAGTACTTTAAATTAAAAGAATATATTTATTATTCCATAATTAACTCATGACTCATATAAAAGCAGTGTGACATTCTTAATTGTTTATATGCATTAGGACGAGAAGGCCAATGATAAGAGGCCACGTAACCTGGATGATAATAAAATATCATCATATATTTATATGAATATGAATATTATAACTTAAGGTATTTGCTTTAGTTAACATTTTTTTATATGGTTAGTATTGTCGGTATGCATCCCTACACAAATTTACCTAAGTGTACCTCTTCTTCTAATTCTCACACTTTCAATATTAAACTTGCTTTTTGACTAATGGGGGAATATTTTTATATGTATGGTTAGTATAATGATTAGGGATAAACCCTATTTAATTTTTATTTTATATTTTCCCTACTTTTTAGGTGAAGGACCACCTTGTTCATGTGATGCCAAACGCCACAACTTAAAGGAAGCTAAGCATTAATTGTTTAAACACAATGTAAATAATTTCATGTGTTTTACTAATTAATGTGAACATAGAAACTAGATGCATGCCTATCTCTAATTTGGAATGTTACTTTATGTAGTGCCTCATTCTTTGAACATGCACACCTCTTATGTGTCCTTTGTTTTGTTATGGAAGATTTGATTCACTCATCATAGCCTCTTTAACTCACCCACACCTATTCTTATTAGGCTAATCGGAACAACTTCTCTTGTGGATTTGATCTTGTTTTTTCTTCTTCAGCAATTTGAATTGTTTGTGGTGAGAAAATTTCCACTTTTCAACAAGTGGATTATAAATTTAGCTTTATTTCATAATTCCAGATGGTTCGATAGCCGATGAAATACACAACTGATTTATAAAGTAAAATTTGTACCTACTTATTTACTTTGAATTGATTTTATTTTTAGTTGATGTAAGACTTTTTCAAGAAATATTCAATCTTTCGAGAAGTTCTAATACTGATCGGGTTGTCAGATCTTTTGAGACAAGACAAATAAAACATGGGTCTGGTTTTTACGAAAAATTAACACTATTTTCAATCTAAAACTTTATACCAATAAATTTATGAATTTTTCTTGTTTAACTTTCTTATTTGTATTCTATGCGAGATTTCGAGAGTCTAATATATCGAAGAAAAACTAATCAACACATAAACCATGAAATTTAATAATGTAAAGTTGGTTTTCTTTTTTGTAAGGAATTTGCATAAATTCCTCTGCAGCCGCGCCCACTTAGGCATTACTGATGTTAATTTTTGTTGAATCTTATATTCAGCAAAGATTGGTGAGTGCCAAAATTATTGCAATTTCTAAACTTAATTTACTCAAAGAACGAACACGAGAATATAGTCAATATAATTATGCAGGTCATTGATCTCAGAAAATAGAAACGAATAGAACGTATTTGATGTTGTAATCAATTACGCATTGTTACGGTGAGTCACAGACAAATCAAAATTAATCAAACCTGTGACTGTGTGAAACTGGTTTCAACGGATCAAGATTTTCCTGCAGTTATTTTTTCCACTGCGTGAATCTCAATCATTAATCAATTTTTAATTAAGCAAAATACTGATAGAAGAATATAATTTATTTTCTCGACTACAATATATTCGTATCTGGTAGTAACAGAGGTGCAACGATTACACAGAAGATTTTTTAAGGTTTTTCTAGAAATCTAGTTTCGTACTTTCATATTGTTTCCTTAAACTTTACAAAGTTATTATTTATTTAAAATTTGAATACAAGTACGACAAGTTTTGTATGCTAATCTTAATTAATGCTTTCACATTTCACTGAGGTTTTGTTTTTAATATTTATTTTTCTAATAAAAGACAGTTTAGGCAAAAAAAACATCTTTTAAATGTGATTATTAAAATTAAATACTTAATTAAATTTCGTAATTAACATGATTTATAATTTTGTTTATAGTCAAGACCGGATGGAATACTTTTATATTATTGAAAGTATATATTGAATAATGATGTTATTTTGTCTCTATTTTCACTAAAAAAAAATGCAAAACCAGTTATTTTTGGAAGATTTATTAAGAATAAATAGATAATATATAAAATACAATTTGTAATTGAAAAATGTTTAAATATCTATTTAACTATATTTTATTTCTTGAGAAATTTGTTTTTTTAGAATCTTGTATAACTTTAACCAATTTGTCTGAAGAGAAAATATGTCTTCTTGGAATAATCATTTATTCTAAGAATGAAGCTAAAATTATACCTAAAGTAGAAAATTTTTCATGCTCAAACCCCTTTTGTATATATGGTTTGCTTTCAATTTGATAAAAAAGTAAACTTTGCGTGTTCATACAAATTCGATCATATTCACCACTTTACTAAAATCATTTCATGAAAAGAATAAGAATAAAATTGATTCGATTGAGATTCTTGTTTTTTTTTTTTCTTTTGACAGAATTGTTGGAAAACATATTTTCAAGAAAAATTAGTATCAAAGATATGGCAGGCAGGTCATATGCAACATTAATGGCGTCACATCAGTTTTTCTATGTTTTCTAGGCATCAAATTTCTGCAACCATGGCCTCAAAACTTGAACATACGTGTAGCTTTGATAATAAGGTGTTTGTTTTTTTCAGATTAAGACTCTGATGTTAACCTTTGGAGAGAAAATTGAAGAAAACTAAAAGTGTGAAGAAGAATGAAACATAATGGTCTGAAAAGTTGGACAGAGAAAAGAGACCATTTACCAAACCCTTCATTATGAATTACCAAAGTTACAAACAGTGATGATTGAGGATTTTGTTGGTATAAGGACAGAGAACACAACTTCCTCATGTCAAAGTATATGCTTTGGATAGATTATTAATATGGCAAATCAGAATTTGCAACTCTATCTTGACCAGCTTCTCATTTTGGTGATAGTGCATTGATCATGCAAGTCCAATCAGAACCTTGGTATATGCATAGCTTTCTTCTGTATTCAGAGCACTCTGTTTTTGATGTTGAGAGAGTTCTTTTTAGCTTTTGTACCATTTGCATGTATCATTTGGAGCAAGTGGTTCCAGTGATAGGACTCAAAGTGTCGAAAATTTTAGATTAAATTTTGCATTCCTTAACAAGTAAGTTGCAGTACAATTGGACCACAGTGTAGCAGTTATGAATGAGAAAACTTCATCCAAATTTAGAAACAAGACACATCAGCTAATAAGATATGGGCTTGGCTTGGGGTGAATGAAGCTTCTAGGGACGTGCGTAGCCATTGAAAGAGTTGTTTGTTTGTTCTCTCTCACAACACTTGGCACCATTCTTTTAGAACATAAACAAACAAAGGAATGGTACGGTTTCAATTGAAAAAAGAGCTCAATATGTGCATATGATGATGGTGATCAAAACCCCACTTTTAAGCCGCACAGTAGCATCCCACATGTTCACCAAAAACGTGGTGAAAGGCATGCTTTCTATGCCACCTCCCCCAATAATTGGTGAAAGGAAAGTAATAAGATAAGGCCTTTTTTTGTGTATGCTTCAGGCTTCTAGTTTTCAAACACCTGGGCGAATCTTGCACAACATTTGCCATCATGATTCTAAAGACACACTCAATGACCCACCACACCACTCTTCTTTCATTCAATATCAATAACAATAACAAGACAGAACTAACCACAGAGGACACAGATGGTAACCCTGTACTCAGTTAAATCACACTTTCTCATCTAAAAACACATACTTTGATATCATTCCAAAACAAACCTTGAGTGGAGCCTTTTTCTTTGGATAGGGATAAGTCATGACATAACTACTCTTGTATTAGGAACCAGGGACAATTATTCAATAGTTAGGACACTACATTTGACTGCAGATAAACTTTACCTTAAACTGCTATTGCTGTCATTGTTGTTATTGTTGTTATTGCTATCATTATTAGGACATCATTATCCTCATATGGGTGTATGTATCACATTGTGAATGCGAAGACTGGTTAGTGCACCTATCATTGTTAGTTCTCTCTCCCTTGTGCACATTTAATGTGAATGCTGAATAAATTTGAAAGTTCAACCCTCTGCATAGTGATCGAAAATAATATGTGGTTTATTATCTCTCACAAAAAGTGTACAGGCGCACCAGAGCATATTTAATTTCAATATGTACATGATGTATTGGATCACGCACTACAAACAAAAGAAGATATGAACATGATGTAATATTATAGAATTATGGAATTATGGAATAGAAATAACAGAATACAAGTTTAGATTTTTTTTCCATGCTTTTCTTTTCATTTTTGCCAAAAGAACAAGGTCCACTAAACTTTGGGGAGGTGCCACGTATGCATATTCTTGGGGCTTCTAAGATGTATATATGCACATACAGATAGAGAGATGAGCATCGAAAGCTGATAGAAGCTAGCACAAGTGAGAAGAAGCAAGGGATAATCATTGATCTTCTTTCTCTTTTGCTTGCTACTGATTGTTCTAATCATCTATATCTATACCATGTCTCTAAAGATAGCAGCAGAAATTTATCCAAAATCACCATCAGAGACAGTGATGGAGCCATTGCTTGTGGTAAACGAATATGATGAAGATAGACATAAGGTGGCAGTAGAGAAACTTGAGAGGCTTTGTGAAGTTGGGCAGAGTGGAAAGCCATCTCTTGTCACTGACCTCATGGGAGACCCCATATGCCGAATCCGTCACTTTCAATTGCATGTCATGCTCGTAAGTAACCAGCTACAAATCTAGTTAAAAATCTCATTGCTTTTCAGTTTTTTCAGTTTTACACTGTCTTCAACTTTAATTTTAGCACAAAAAATATGAGAGTTTGGAATAATATCAGTTTCACACTTTGAAATTGTGTGATAATCAGCATGCATTCCTTTAAAACTGAAGTGGGATTTATAGTTTTCAGATAGATCTGTTGCTGGTTTTGAGAAAGGCTAATGAATGTTGCATTTGGTCAAAATAACAGGTTGCAGAATATGGAGAAGAAGGAGAAGTTGTTGGGGTGATAAGGGGGTGTGTGAAAACAGTGACAAGAGGGAATTCGGTTTATGTAAAACTGGCCTATATTTTGGGGCTCAGAGTCTCCCCTCGGCACAGGTTCTATTCCACTCTGCTCATGTTATTGGTTTGCTTGCTTCAATCTCTTTCTGCACACTGCACATTAAAGTCATCAAAAGAGTGAGTACTTTTGATGTTAATGTGCATGTGTTTGTTTCAGATAAATAAAATACCAGAAGGAGGAGTCATAATCAGTTTTCCTCCAACTTGTAAAAGCAAAAGTCAGTTATGAAACTGGTTTTGCTTCTGTTCTGTTTGCCATTGGTTCTAATCCCTTTCTCTTCAGCTAGTTGTGTGCTTTCTTGGTTCTAATCTCATTCGGGCCTTATAAAATAAGGGAAACTAAAAAATCAGAAAAAAAAAAGAAGGGGTGGAGGATTAGATTCTAAGATAAAGAGAAGGCAATGTTCCTCGTATCATGGAAAGGTGAAAAAAGTATGGTTAAGCTAGCCTGTCATTGACACATGTATGATGTATCCACTAAGACTACTTTAATAAGAAACTGCAATTGGATATGATGTCTTATTCTTATATTCAACCATCTCACTGAATTTCGTACAAAGTTCTTCATCCAGACACCAAGGTCCACACAAACCTTACTTTTCCATTCAGTTCAAATATTCCTCATGATCCACCCTCATTTTAATTTCCGTTTCATCATCACTTTTAATTGCATATCTATTTCTAGATAAAAACACACCGAGACCAAAAAGCAGTAGGTATAAATGTTCTGATGCTTGATGAGGCAACAAAATAAGTAAAACTCAAAAGACTTATCTTGGCATATGCAGGAGATTTGGCATTGGCACAAAACTAGTTCAACATTTAGAAGAGTGGTGCAAGCAAAAAGGGGCCAAGTATGCATATATGGCAACTGATTGTACCAACGAGCCTTCGGTGAATCTGTTCACAAAAAAATGTGGCTACTCAAAGTTCAGGACTCTAACCATTCTGGTGCAACCTGTGCATGCTCACTACAAACCAATCAGCTCCAATGTTGCTGTGCTTCGTCTTCCACCACGCCTTGCAGGCTCCATGTATGACAAAATGTTTGCAAATTCAGAATTTTACCCAAAAGACAAAGACTCGATCTTGTGCAACAAGCTGAATCTGGGGACCTTCATGGCCATCCCCAAGAAGCACTTGTCAAAGTGTGATCCAAAAAGGGGCATTCTCCCTCCAAGCTACGCCATATTGAGCGTGTGGAACACCAAAGATGTGTTTAAGTTGCAGGTGAAGGGTGTGTCACCATTGGCACATGCGTGCTGCGTAGGTACGAGGTTGTTGGATGAATGGATGCCATGGCTAAGGCTACCTTCGTTCCCAGATGTTTTTAGGCCATTTGGGGTTTATTTTGTGTATGGATTGCACATGGAGGGAAAGTGTGGTGCTCAACTGATGAAGTGTTTGTGTGCATTTGTGCATAACATGGGAAGAGATGGTGGTGGTTGTGGGGCCATTGTGGCTGAACTGGGCCAAAGGGACCCGGTGAGAGACGCAGTCCCACATTGGAGAAAGTTCTCATGGGCAGAGGACATGTGGTGCATTAAGAATCTTCACAAGGCTTCTTCTCAAAATTCTGATTGGTTCACTTCTAGATCCTCTTCACCAGTGATATTTGTTGATCCTAGAGACTTTTGACTTTGTTTATAGAGGAACAAGATGAAAATGTTGCTAATGCTTTTTCTTCTGCCACTGTAAGCTGTAAATTAAGTAACTATTTCCTTAACTGTGGATGATGTATATGTCTCCGATCAATCTCTGCATCTTAATCTGCTTGAAAATTGGAAGGATTCACTATAATTCACCCTAAAGAATAATTGTTATTGCAGTAATATATCTCTTATTACATACACAAGGAAAATATACTTTAACCTTTTGCAAACAGCTAAATTATGGTTGTGTTTTTCAGACACACTACTCTTGAGAAATTTCTAAGAAAACATTCAGGGAATGTTAATTATTAATTATTAATGATACAAAAGTTGAACGTACAAGACACATCATAGTATCTTCAAGAAAAAATTTGAAGGATTAATCGTGTTTTTATTCCTTTGAATACGAAATTAAAATTTATTTTCATGTTCAAATTGAATATAATTATTTTAATTCAATAATGTCAATTTTTTCTTTTTAAAAATTGAATAATATTTAAAATATCTTAACATGCCAAATAATGTAAATAACTTAATTATCATTTAACATAAAAACTTCACCAGATTAGAAAAAATAAATATATTTATTCATTCTGAAGTTTATAATAACTTGAAATATGAACAAAATTAAAATATGAATAAAAGAAAAACAATTTTGTATATGAATTTAGAAATTAAAAATATATTTTATCTAAATTTTTAAACTAAACATTTATAATTTTTTTAAAATTTAAGATTTGGAACATTAACTTCTACAATTTATATTTTTATACATATCATTCAGTTTTTTCATTATTTAATTTTTAACTCATACTTAAATTTTTAATAAGAACAAATTACATCTAAGTGGTTATGACTTTCCTAATTTTTTTTAAAAAAAATTTAAAATTAGTATATATATATATATATATATATTGTATTGGTGAAGATTAAAATAGGTACAATTTTTTTTTATAAAATATAATATTTAGTGTTGATAAATAATATAACATAAAATTAAATACAATCAAAAATAAATAAATTTAATGAGATATTTGTTATGTTCTCTTTTTTTTCACATATTCTCTTACTCACATGTCTTCTTTCATTTATGAAGAAAATTAGGAAGTTAGACATAAATTTTGTATTTCACAAATTCTCTTCCTCACATTTTTTTTTTTGTTTATATAAAAAAAAATAAGAAGTTAGACACAAACTCATATTATTTATTCTTATTTATCATATATATTTTTCGTTACTATCTTTGGTATACTACTAAAATATTAGTTTAATAAATATTATTTTTTTATCTCATGAATTTTTTTTATATTAATTATTTTGTGAATATAAGAAAGAAAAAAAAATTTCTATAATAACTTTTTAATTATAACTTGATTATGATATATTTTTGTTTCAAATAATTACGTGACTCAATTTTTTTATTAAATTTTGATAAATTATTTTTATTTTTAAACTTCCTTTTTAGATAGTTATATTGATAAATAATAAAAAAAATATTTGTTTTTTTAAATGATAAGATGAAAATATTATATCTACCTGATCGATACTATTTCGGTGTGGAACCAGACGATCTCAAGAACCCTCTGTGTCGAACCTCCTCCTGTTCCTTCCTAGAGTTTTCCTGGATCTCCCTGCCGTCTGCACTCCGGGGGTGGGGGTACCTGCAGGCACTCCGATGCTCAAGTCAGAAAGTGATTGATATGAGGTGTAATTGCTTAGTGAGAAAAGCGTATCTTTACCTGTTCACTAAGCCTTAATTTATACTAATTTCTTAATGGACCTGTTATTATTATTTGCGAGTCGTTCGTATTCGAGGATCGATTCTTTCCCTTTCCGACTGAGGTTGCATGCATCAATTATTTCCTTATTGGCTGAGATTGTTCTTCTGTGTCTTTGTTAAAGATCAGCTCTTTCCATTCTGAGATTTGTCCGTCTGTACTTTTGTCAAAGATAAACTCCTTTCTTTTTGGGGTTTGACCGTCTGTACTTCTCAAATATCAACTCCTTCCTTATTTGGGGTTTGCCCGTCTATACTTCGCCAAATATCAACTCCTTCCTTTTTGGCTGAGATTACGCGCTGCTCCTCTGTACCTCTGCGCCATAATGCCATATTCTATCTGTCACATCATTGGGCTGGGATGTACACGACCAAAAGGCGTCGGGATATATCTATCCATGACACTTATTGGGCCCTCTGTGTTGTGTTGGAGAAAAGGTGAAAAGCAGGTATCGGCGTTCGGGGGAGTCGGAACCCTTCGAGGGGCTGTTATTAGATCGGTGTTCAGTGCTTCCTCCAAAATTTTGGCTCTGTTGGACACAAGAGGGGTGTACCTGCTGTATTTCGGCTGCCTAAAGTCTTTGAACCTGTGACCGGATCGGGGTGCTAACGTTCACTCTTTATCATGGTGCCTCTTCTCCTGTGTGTCTGATCGAGTTGTATTGTGGAATTCTTTCAGTTGCTCCATCTGCATGAATTTGGTGGCCCTGGTCCGAAGCTCATCCAGATTGTTCACGGACTTCTTGCATAGACTGTCAACGAAAGGGTCAGGCTTTAGTGCTGTTATGAGGTGGTGCATGGCGACCTCAGGATTCAAATTAGAGATATTCAAGAATATCTTCCCAAATTGTTCCATAAATTCTCGCAACGACTCTCCTTTTTCCTGTCGTATATTTACCAATGCTAGAGAAGTAAGATGGTGTGGCTTACTGGTGGTGAACTGTATGCCAAAATGGGTGGCCAACGTATCGAAACAATCGATAGAGATGGGTGGTAATCGTGTGAACCAATTGAGTGCAGGCCCTTTTAGGGATGTTGGGAAAACACGACAGAGGATTGCGTCATCCGAAGTGTACAATCCTGCTTGGGTGGTGAAGATGTTCACGTGCTCCTCCGGATCAGTAGTGTCATCGTACTGGTTCATAGTCAACCCCTTTCAGCGCGCGGGAAGTTCCACTTCCATGATCCCGTCCACGAAGGGGTGGCGTCTGGCTGCTCTGGGCCTTGCTTCTATTTGGTTGGTGGTGGTTTGTACTCGGGACTCGTCTCGTCCGGTACTGTCCCCTCCATCTTCATTGCTACGGGATTCCTCCCTTTGTGGGGATTCTGCTCAATTTGCGCTCGCATTTGCTGGTTCTCCTCTCTTAGGGCGTTTAACTCTTCCTCGTTCTTGCGCCTTAATTTCTCCAACTGGGGCGGTTCATCTCTCGTTGCATCTCCACTGCTACTGAATTTTGATTGACTGCTGCTCTTGTCGACACCATCCTGCTTGAGAATTGTCTGGCCCCACGGTGGGCGCCAATGTTCCGATTCCAACCCAAGTTCGTCCGACAATCATCATTTAGGAACAACCACCGCATTCCCAAGGTATTGTTCGCTTTGGAGCATTTTAGCTTCGTGGGGACTGACAACTCCCCCTTCAACTTCCCTTGCCCTCGACTGGGGGGCTTGTTCTTGTACACCCAATAAGTCCCACATCGCTTAGAAGTCAATACTCCTACCTCCTTCCACCCTATGAGGTGCCTTTTAAGGACAAAACCGTGACAGAGCTAAAATTCTCCAAAGCGAACAATACCTCGGGAATGCGATGGTTGTTCCTAAACGATGGCTGCCAGACGAACTTGGGTTGGAATCGGAACATTGGCGCCCACCGTGGGGCCAAACAATTCTCAAGAAGGATGGTGTCGACAAGAGCAGCAGTTGATCAAAATACAATAGCAGCGGAGATGCAACGAGAGATGAACCGGAGAACCAGCGGTTGCGAAGGCAACTTGAGCAAAATTCCCAACAAAGGGAAGAATTTCACAGTAATGGAGAAGGAGAGGGCGACACAGGACGAGATGAATTCAGGGTACAGACCACCACCAACCAAACATGCGCGAGACCCAGAACAGCCAGACGCCACCCCTTCGTGGACGGGATCATGGAGGTAGAACTTTCTGCACGCTGGAAGTGATTGACTATGAGCCAGTACGATGGCACTACTGATCCAGAGGAGCACGTGGACGTATTCAGCACCCAAGTAGGGTTGTACACTTCAAATGACACAATTCTTTGTCGTGTGATGATGAACATGATGTGAGGGAGAAGCCATTGAGAGGGGTGATCAACTATACATCAGGAGGCTTTGCAGAAGGCAGAGCCACTATGTCCGCGAGGAAAAAGTACGTCCGAGCAATTCAAAATGTCAATGTCGTATCTACATGTCCCTAGCGGCACATGCCACCCATCATATTCTGTGATGATGATTTTCAAGCCATTGACCCCCAGCCCGATGACCCAACGGTGATCTTAGTGGAGATTGAAGACTTTGCAATAAGTAAAACCTTGGTAGACCAGGATAGTTCAGTGGATATCCTGTACTGGGACACTTTCAAAAAGTTAAGAATTTCGAAAGTAGAAATCCAACAATACTCGGAGCCGATCATGGGCTTCTCAGGGGAGCGAGTGAATACAAAGGGCTACATTGATTTGTTCACCAAATTCGGAGCAGGGAGAACGACGCGAACGGTAAAAATTCGATACCTTATTGTTGACGCTCACACCTCTTATAATATTTTTCTAGGGAGACCTTCGTTGAACATGCTTGGTGCGGTGATATCCACATATCACTTAGCTATAAAATTTCTGTCAATTTCGGGAGACATAGTCACTGTACATGTAGACCAGCCAACTGCGCGCAAATGCTACGCAGACAGCTTGAGAGAAAGACCCATACACCAAGTTGAGAGCCCAGCACCGCTACAATACCAAAATCAAACCCAAGTCTTTTCACCAGGGAAATCTAGTGTGACGAATGACAAGTGCTGCCCGGAAACACGATGGGAAGTTCTCGCCCAATTGAGCAGAATCCCCCACAAAGGGAGGAATCCCGTAACAATGAAGATGGAGGGGACGGTACCGGACGAGACGAGTCCCGAGTACAAACCACCACCAACCAAACAGAAGCAAGGCCCAGAGCAGCCAGACGCCACCCCTTCGTGGACGGGATCATGGAAGTGAAACTTCCCGCGCGCTGAAAGGGGTTGACTATGAACCAGTACGATGACACTACTGATCCGGAGGAGCACGTGAACGCCTTCACCACCCAAGCAGGATTGTACACTTCGGATGACGCAATCCTCTGTCGTGTTTTCCCAACATCCCTAAAAGGGCCTGCACTCAATTGGTTCACACGATTACCACCCAACTCTATCAATTGTTTCGATACGTTGGCCACCCGTTTTGGCATACAGTTCGCCACCAGTAAGCCACACCATCTTACTTCTCTAGCATTGATAAATATACGACAATAAAAAGGAGAGTCTCTGCGGGAATTTATGGAATAATTTGGGAAGATATTCTTGAATATCTCTAATTTGAATCCTGAGGTCACCATGCACCACCCATAACAGCACTAAAGCTTGGCCCTTTCGTTGACAGTCTATGCAAGAAGTCCGTGAACAATCTGTATGAGCTTCGAACCAGGGCCACCAAATTCATGCAGATGGAGCAACTAAAAGAATTCCATAATACAACTCGATTAGACACACAGGAGAATAGGCACCATGATAGAGAGCGAACGTTAGCTCCCCGATCCGGCCATAGGTTCAAAGACTCTAGGCAGCCGAAATACAGCAGGTACACCCCCTTGTCCAACATAGCCAGAATTTTGGAGGAAGCATTGAACATCGATCTAATAACAGCCCCTCGAAGGGTTTCGACTCCCCCGAACGCCGATACCTGCTTTTCACCTTTTCTCCAACACAACACAGGGGGCCCAATAAGTGTGATGGACGGATATATCCCGGCCCCTTTTGACTGTGTACATCCCAACCCAATGATGTGACACATAGAATATGGGATTATGGTGCAGAGGTACAGAGGAGCAACGCGTAATCTCAGCCAAAAAGAAAGGAGTTGATATTTGGCGAAGTACAAACGGACAAACCCCAAATAAGGAAGGAGTTGATATTTGAGAAGTACAGACGGCCAAACCCCAAAAAGGAAGGAGTTGATCTTTAACAAAAGTACAGACGGACAAATCTTAGAATGGAAAGAGCTGATCTTTAACAAAGACACAGAAGAACAATCTCAACCAATAAGGAAAGAACTGATGCATGCAACCTCAGTCGGAAAGGGAAAGAATCGATCCTCGAATACGAACGGTCTGCAAATAATAATAACAGGTCCATTAAGAAATTAGTATAAATCAAGACCTAATGAAGTAAAGGTACGCTTTTCTCACTAAGCAATTACACCTCATATCAATCACTTTCTAACTTGAGCGTCAGAGTGCCTGCAGGTACCCCCACCCCCAAAGTGCAGACGGCAGAGAGATCCAGGAGGAGTCCAGGGAGGAACAGGAGGAGGTTCGACACAGAGGGTTCTTGAGATCATCTGGTTATATATTTTAATTCTTCATATATTTTAAATTAATCACATATTTTGAAACATGACAGTAAAGAGATCCAATTGGATGATTTTTTATTGTTTATAACCTCAGTCTTTTTGTCATAGTGCTAATAATTTTGATTGTCAAAGAAATAAATATAAATGTTAGATTTGATTTATAAAGAGATACAAAGAGCGCAGAGAAGATACTGATGAAATATATCTAACCTATTCTCTCCACAAGATCTTTTCGAAAAAACAAGAAAACATAAGATTTTTGTCTGTAGGTTAAAATTAGGTCATACATCAATTAATTTATATACATTATTTTATATAAATTTTAAAATTCTATCTTTAGCATGTAATCTAATTATGGATAATTTTTTTAATATGTTGTAGAATTCATTCTAAAAAAAATTTGTCCATAATATTTTTCATTAAGATTTACTACAAATTTTTAAGGTATATAAAAGAAAATGCATGAAAAGAAACATTAGTGTAAATCACAAAACATTTAACAAACTTAATAATAAATAATAAAGAATGTGGATGGACTCAATGTGTATTTTATTCAGAGAGAAACTTTATTTTTGTAAGAATGAATAAATATATTATAGAAAAGACGTAAAGAATAATTCTAATGTATTATTTCAAAGAATAGGGTACCATATATATACATACAAGAGTGCTATAATTCCTCATCTATTAAAGGAATGAGTGCACAGATTTGCACAGATTTGCTCACAAATATAATAATGCCTAAATTATAGCTAATACAATATTTGACATATTTTAACACCCCCACTCAAGTTGGTGCATGTACATCACACATTCCCCACTTGAATAGAGACTCATTAAACACTTTGTTTGACACTCATTTAATGAGAACATCAGCCAACTGCAATTCTAATCTTACAAAAGGAAAGGAAATTATTTCAGCTTCAAGTTTTTCTTTGATGAAATGTCTATCAATCTCCACATGCTTTGTTCTATCATGTTGCACCGGATTGTGAGCAATTGCTATAGCCGATAACACATTTTTAATCCACAAAAGTTCACATACACCTAGTGCCATGCTTCTGAATTTTGCTTCAGCACTAGATCTTGCTACTACATGCTGCTTTTTAATCCTCCAAGTTACAAGATTCTTCTACTTTTAAGTTTCTATGATTTGAGAACAAAATTCTTTTTCCAGGAGTGGATTTTAAATATCTCAAAATCTTCTCAACAGCATCCATATGAAGCTTTCGTGGATCATGCATAAATTGGCTAACAACATTCACTGCATAGGTAGCAGCGGAAGTCCCAAAATCAAGTTTCTCCGATTGATTTTTATCGAAAGGTGCCATCAGAAATATTCAAATAAAGAAGCACCTCTTCCTATATTATACAGGATGTCGGTGTTTGGCTCTGATACCATATAGAAAAGATGTAAAAAATAATACTGATGTATTATTTCAAAGAATAGGGTACCATATATATATATACATACAAGAGATTCCTCATCTACACAAATTTGCACAGATTTGCTCACAAATATAATAATACCTAAACTATAGCTAATACAATATTTAACATATCTTAACATATATTACAAAATAAGGAAAGGAAAATATTAAAATTTAAAAATAGAACGAATAAAAACATACTAGGGTCAAAATATTAGTTTAAGAAAAATAGAAAAAAAAATAGAAAAAGAAAAAAAATTATTTATTTAAACCCAAATTAGTGATAGCCAAAGATGAGATATGGACGTTCTATCATCATTTGTTGGATTTTGTTTCTATTTTTTCTATATAACAATTAAAAACATATTCCTTTCTCCCAAATATCAAGAGATGGATTTCTCTAAATAAGATCACAGTAAATTATATAAACCAGAATCGTTAATTATCGTCTAAGAGAGATATGAAAACGGTTTATCAAAAAATTAAAATTAATAGAAGAACTTATACCTCTTATTTCTTTCTTCTTCCATTCTCATTATACCAAACATGTTCTATCTCCTATCTTCTATTTCTGCATTCTTTTATCTATTTTCGATCTATTTTATGCAAAATTAATTAAAAATAAAAATAATAAAAATTAACACTTAAATTAATTTCTTAAAAGAGTTTTATAAAGAGGAGTGAAAGTTGTAAAGGAATAGTATTAGAAGATATTAGAAGATTATGAAATACATGGAAGTCAAATGGAAAATCAATCAACTATTTTAAGAGCCACATTCTTATAAGTAAAATATAATATATTTTAAAATAATATTTCTTTTAGCGGACCACGAAATTTTATTGCATGCCCGCTATATATATATATATATATATATATATATATA
>Ga0214544_1007285_pt1 | contig 19558 bp, 6 predicted proteins | sample CNSS3metaG_FD_160074 | JGI IMG/M metagenome (GOLD analysis project Ga0214544, IMG submission 160074) | Root nodule microbial communities from cowpea collected in UCLA plant growth center, Los Angeles, California, USA - CNSS3 | ecosystem: Host-associated > Plants > Roots > Nodule | place: USA... | reverse complement strand
CTTTTGCTAATCATTGTATTCATCATATATAAGAGGAGACTCGTACTTTGACCTTGCAAATTTTCTCTTAATTTCTACTTACCTTTTCAATAATTTTTATTTTATCATTAAATTTTGCTTATATTTATTTTTATTATGTTAATATAACATTTTATTGTTAAAATTTATCTCTAAATTATTGTATTTGTACATTAACAATATATAAAACTTTGATTTCAGACAATTTTGTTTGAAATTATAAAATAATTAATCCTTACTTAAATGTGAACTTTATCTTTTGTTAGAATATAAAGCTAATGTATAAATGATGTGCAATTTTTATGTTGTGATACGATTGACAAAAATAATATATAATGTGTAAATGTTGAATTGACTTGATATCGAGCGAAAAAATTATTTTTATGAAGAAATTAATTAATTTTATTTAGTATAATATTGAACGTGTAAAAAAATAATATTTTACACACAATCAATTTTGAAATAATTGATTATAATTTAATAATTTATTATATCAGTTTAGATGTATTTTTTAAAAGATGTTGATCTAATTGGTTATGTTTAATAATAATAAATTAATCTAAATTCTTTTCATTTCACCAATAATAAATTTCAAAACCCCTTCAATTAAGTGTTACATATTTTTGCACGTACTAATACAAAAAAAGAGCTTTAATGTGTGTTATTTTAAGTTTTTGATATCTGTTGAAAGTTGGATGTTATAGTGGGAGACAATAAATCTATAATACAAGTTAATTGTGAGGTTTTTTTTTAGAATTTTTGCTAATATTTTCCTCCATTAAAATCATGGAAAATCAATATGCATTACAAAAATACACCACAAAAAATTTTAAAATAGTATAGATAGGAGTGACAAAATAGGTCAGCACAAGCTCAATCCATTTTTGATTTGTTGAAAACGGATTGGGATGGGCCAGTCCATTTACGCAATACAGGCTGAAAATTACAACTTTTCTCATCGCATGACAAAGTGAAGGGCTAATGTAACTTTTGACTTACCTTTTGAATAATTATTATTTCATCATAATATTTTATTTATATTTATTGTTATTGTGTTAATATAATATTTTATTATTAAAACTTACGTATGCACATTAATGATATATAAAATTTTAATTTCAGATAGACAATTTTGTTCCAAATTATAACGTAATTTAATTAATCATTACTTAAATGTAGTTTATTTTTTGCTAAAATATAAATCTAAAGCATAAATAACGTGCACTTCATATAATGTGAAGTATTCAAGATTGTTTTTTACAAGAATAATATATAATATATAATTTGTAAATGGTGAATTGACTCTCAACATAATCGAGTGGAAAAGTTGTTCTAATAATAAAATTAATCTATTTGATTCGGTATAAAATTCAATAGGTGAAACCAAAAGTTATATTTTTACACTATTTAAAAATAATTGATTAAATGTAATAATATATTATATCGGTTTAGATGTAATTTTTAAAATATATATATATATATATATATATATATATATATATATATATATATATATATATATATATATATATATATATATACGGTTATGTTTAATAATAATAATTAAATCTATCCAAATATGATTTTCATAAAATAGGATATAATCCATTATACTTGATATAGTCTATAAGTTCAAGTTTTTCTTACAAAATCTATTCGGACATAATTGATTAAATAAAGTAAAATTCAATTAATATCAAGTTATTTTCTTTTAACCAAGAATAAATTCATTCAAACCCCCTTGAATTTGAGTGCTAGAGATTTTTGCAACAATGGACATAAATAATAAAATATTATGTATTATCTATCAATGATCAATATATGTTTGCATATTAATGAGACATAAAAGGACGGTCATAACTATTGTTCAGAATTGAAGTACCTTGAGTGACATTATTAAGGTAAATAATCATGTATGTGAGGTATTGTTTGTTTTAGAGTATATAGTTTTGGTCACAATTTTGTCCTTTAAAAGTGCATCGGAAAGTGAAAGGAGGAAGAAGTATTTTTAACTGCATTAGGTCTTGACTCCTAAGTGGTGTTGGGAATGACGAATTGGTATTGTCTGCTTTGGAGCTTTGGAGCGTAAAGCTCCGTCAGGTTTTGTCCTTCAAAGATGTCTCAAATGGTGGAATGAGTATTTAAACTGCCTTAGGCCTCGACTCTCAAGCGATGTGACACTATTGCGTCCAATAGGAACATATCTCTAAATTATTTTATTGTGTCTTAATTATTGTATTTTTTCATTAACGATATATAAAATTTTAATTTCAAACAATTTTGTTTGAAATTATAAAGTAATTAATCCTTATTTAAATGTGTAATTTATTTTTGGTTAGAATATAAAGCTAATGCATAAATGATGTGCAATTTTTATGCTGTGAATTATTATAGCTTGTTTTCGATACGGTTCACAAAAATAATATACAATGTGCAAAGGTTAAATTGACTTGATATTGAGTGAAAAAATTGTTTTTATGAAACAATTAATTAATTTTATTTAGTATAATATTGAAGGGGTGAAACCTATGATGCATGGATACGATACGTGTATCAGATACGACACTTATCCGATATGTCAATACGTTTATTTTGAAAATAATAGGATACAATACGTGATAGATACGCGATATATGAATATTGAAAAGTGTACATAATTCTTAAAAACATAATAAATATATAATTGGTATTATGTGAATCCAAATTAAAACTATATGTACTAAAGTTGTCAACATAAAAAATATAAGTTATTGTCATCCTAAAAGTATCACTACAAGAAAACTCTTAAATAATAACTAATTTTAGTAACCAAAAATATGTTAGAGACCAATTATTTTGATAGCCAAGAAAACCTTGGTAGTTAATGTTAGTGAACAAATCTAGAAACCAATTATTTTGGTAATCAAAACCTTGGTAGTTGATGTTAGTGACAAATTTAGAAAATAATTCATAATAAAAACTATTTTAATTATAAATTAGAAATCAATTATAATTTGTTGAACTATTTTAATTGTCAAAAATTTTTAGTTTTTAGATTGATACATAAATTGATCACTATATAATGACTAATTAGTTTTTGTGACTAAAATTGGTCATTATTCAAAGATTGTCTTATAGAGATACTACGACTTTATAAATTAGATACTTCACTAATAAGTATCGATAAAGTATCATAAAGTATCGGATACGGATACATATTGGACACGAATACATGACCCAAATTGAAGGATCGGACATAATCTATAAGTTCAAGTTTTTCTTACAAAATCTATTCGGACATAATTGACTAAATAAAGTAAAATTCAATTAATATGAAGTTATTTTCCTTTAACCAAGAATAAATTCATTCAAACCCCTTGAATTTGAGTGTTAGAGATTTTCACAACAGTGAACATTAATAAAATATTATCTATTATCTGTATAATCAATATATGTTTGCATATTAATGAGATATAAAAGGATAGTCATCCTTGTTCAGATTTCAAGTCCATTTAGTGACTTCATTAGAGTTAATTATTATATATTCAAGGTATTGTCTCTTTTGGAGTGTATAATTGCGTATCGGAAGGTGGAAGAAAAAAATGAGTATTTTAACCATCTTAGGTATTGACTCCTAAGCAATATGAGAAATGGCGAATTATCCCCATTGGATAGCTTAAAGGATCAATAGTTCATCTTAGAACCTCGTTATTGGCCCATGGTGGATGTCAATGTTCCAATCCCAAGCTCATCGAGCCATATTGTTGGGGTCAATCCCATGTATCTGAGGTATTGCTCGCTTTGGAGTTTTGGAGTTTTGGAACGTAAAACTCTATCACGGTTTTGTCCTTCAAAGGTGTCTCGGGGGGTGGAATTAGTATTTGAATTGTCTTAGGCCTCAATTTCTAAGCGATGTGGCACTATTGCGTGCGATAGGAACATAAGCTCCCTAGTCAAGGTTTGAGGGGAATGACAGATTGTCTCCATTGGAGGGCTTAAGGGACCTATGGTTTGTCTCCAAACCTCATTATCAGTCCAATGGTGGGAGCAATCAGGGACGGCTCAAGAGTTTGGGAGGCCTAAAGCAAACTTAAAAAGTGAGACATATTATTTAAAATTTATTGTTCGAGCTTCTTTTTATGCAAAATTTATTTATTAATTGCCATAATTAATTTTATTTAACATTTTTTTCAGTAGATAATATTACTAATCCGTTTGATCTTTCTTGAGACATAGTTGATCTTAAATATGTTTTTTTATTATCTTTAGCTTTGAGAAATTCATTTTGCCTAAAGCAATTGATACTAAAATTCTTAATATTATTTTATAAGTTATAGGTTCAGTTGGAAAAGAATCAATTCTTTTTATATAATTAAGAATGTCAAATAATTTATGATTTTCCAAACCTATAATTTCTCTTAAGATATTTAATCTAAAAATAAATAAAATCCATCAATATCCAATAAATGATCATGTTTTAAATATTTTTCAAGGTTTAAGCATTTTTCTTACAAAATGTACAATATAGTGACGTTAATTTTTTAACACTAAATAAAAAACAAAAATATCTTTATATATTTTAAATTGTTCAAATTTACTTTTAAGTGTGGTAATTGTTTTATCCACAATATAGAAAAAGTAATGAATTCTAAAGGATTATTGAAGAGATTTTACAATTTCATTCTAAAAATTTTTCTCAAATTGTTTCTTTCTGCATATAATATGTTTTTCACGAAACTTAGGTTCTTCTCAACTCAATAGTAAATCTTTTTTTTTCATAAACTTGAATTATCTTTCTACAAAAATCTCAACTTTGAATTGTGCTCCAATTAATCTATTATTCACCAAAAGAGTAACCCCTAATCTAACTAATAGTTTTGTTGAAAAAATTAAGTTTCTCGTTAAGATATATTCAAAAAAAATCTCAAGATTCGTAAATAGAAAAGTACTGAAACAAAATTGAGAAAAGAAATGAATTTCTAATTTTAATACAAATCTAAAACATAATAAAAACAACAACAATACAAATAGAAAGAAAAAACATATTAACCAGAAATAATGAGGATGAGAATATTGGTACACACACGCAATATAAGATTCAAGAAATGTAATATGCCAAAACTTAGAAAAAAGAAAGAATGACTCTTGGAAGAGAAGAAAGTAAGGAGAGACCAAAGAAGTCGTAGAGAGATAAAAAGATAAAAAAAGAAAATAATGTGTAAAGGTTGTTTTGGCAATTTTTTATATTGGAAATTATTATAGTTTGTTTTCGATACGGTTCACAAAAATAATATATCATGTGTAAAGGTTGAATTGATTTGATATCAAGTGAAAAAAATGTTTTTATGAAGAAATTAATTAATTTCATTTAGTATAATATTGAAGGGGTGAAACCAAAAGTTATATTTCTACTAGTTTTGAAATAATTGATTATATTTTAATAATTTATTACATCAGTTAATAGAAAAAATATTTTACATGTGCTTTTCCATTCTAATTTTTGTCTCAATTTAGTTTCTATTTTTGTAAAAATAGTCCAATTTCATCCCTCTCCAAATTGAAACCAAAATTAATTTTTATATAAATGTTATACAAATATTTGTATTAAATTTGATATTTTTATTCAAATTGATATTTTTATTATATATTTTTAACATAACTAAGTTTATTTAAATTTGTGTTTCACATTCAACTTTACTTAAAATTGTTTTCAAATTTTAAATTTATATGTTTTTCATTGTTACATGAACTAGTTAAAATTATTTTTAAAATTTTTATAATTGTTATTTTTATACCAATTCAAACATTTGTGTATAAATTATTGAACTTTACACAATCTAAAAATATACATTTATTTGAAATATAAATTCAAATAAAAAAATAATATTAAAGTACGATGTAATAAAATATCAATATAATTTATGAATTTTTTTCTATTAACATTTTTTTCTATTAACAACTTTAAAACAATTTTAAATAAAGTTCAATGTAAAATATTAATTAAATAAACTTAATTTTGTTAAAAATATTTACTTGAAATATCAATTTTGATAGAAATATTTGATTTCAATTTGGAGAGAGACAAAATTGCTCAATTTTTACAAAAATTAGGACTAAATTGAGACAAAAATTAAAATAAAGGACCAAATTGAGAAAATGGAGATGACACCTGACATATAAGTGACACATGTCATTGTCACTGTCACATCACTTTGTCACTGACACGTGACACGATGACAACTTGACACATGGCAAATTATTATTTTTTTTTTAAATAAAAAAAGTTAAAAAAATCCAGGAATTGACATGTGTCATCCTTTCTAACGGTGTTGTTGTACCACTAACGGAAGAGACCAAATTGAGACAAAGAAAATAGAGGGACCAAATTGAGATTTTACTACGAAAATGGGAACCAATTAGGTGGAATTTTTAAAAGATATTCATCTAATTGGTTATGTTTAATAATAATAAATTAATCTAATTTCTTTTCATTTCACCAACAATAAATTTCAAAACCTCTTTAATCAAGCGTTTAAGATTTTTGCACATACTAACACACAAAAAAAAAAGCTTTTAATGTTGTTATTTTATGTTTTTGATATTTGTAGAAAGTTCGATGTTATAGTGGAGGACATTAAATCTATAACACAAGTTAATTATGAGATTTTCCTTCTTTTTTTTTTGACTTTTTGCTAATATTTTTTTCCATTAAAATCATAGAAAATCAATATATATTACAAAAATACTCCACAAAATTTTTTGAAATAATATAGGTAGGAATGCAATATTCTATAAAAAAAATGATTTTCACAACATGAAACTATAAAAAAATTAAGAATGTTACTTAAAAAAATCGTAGAAAGATGAATGCAATATTCTAAAAACGAAATATTATCAATTTTTTATTCATAAGAAAATCTTAACCTTTTACATATTAAAAAATATAAAAGATATGAATTTATTAAAAAAAAAAAGAATCTGAAGAAGGATATATACAATTTTTTTTCATAATCAAACGATGAATTCTTTTATGTAAATCTTTAGTTTCTATATTTTCATAGATTGTTTAATTAAATTTTAGCTACTATGCTATTTAATGAAAGGTCAATGGTACATATTGACACGGTTCTATTCATTTGACATCAAATGGAAAGTAAAGAATATTGTATCAAACGGGGTATAAATGTGTTAGAGTGTTTTTCTCCTTAAAGAAAACAAGGGAGATTTGAAAATCAATTTTCAATTTATGATTAATTTCTATTATTTTTAGTATGTAAGATTTGTTTTAGAGAATAACTTGTTTTATTCTCAATAATTCTACAATACCTTAGGTTTAAAAAAGGGACCTTTACCCTTAAAATGTTACTCTTTTACCCCCGAAAACATGCTGATGGTTGTTTCCTCCCCGTTTGTTTATAAAACCACATCTGTGTAATCAAAATGTATTATAGAATCAATTATAGAATCAAAATGGCCACTCCACAGAAGTCTGCTGTCAGATTTGTGTTCATAATGCTTTTCATTATGATTGCATCAGGTTAATTATAAGCCATGTTTTTCTGTCATTTAATTTCTGCTATGGTGTTTTGAGGATTAAGTATCTGTTTCATTCTGTATTCTCTTTCTTAATAATGCATGGTTTGTGATTGCAGATGTATGCATGAAATCGGAGGCAAGAAACGTTGTGAGTCTACGTTGCAGCAATGAAGAGAATTGTGAATTGCTTTGTCCAGATTGTAATTGTAAATGTATTGACACTTGGTGTTTTTGCCCTGGAGTCCCTCTTCCTTTTACCAACAATAACTTCACTCCAACCCCTTGAATTCGAGTATTTGCAACACTTGACTTCAATAACAAAATATTATGTATTAGTATTGCCTCTCAGTAGTATGTCTGCAAATTAATAATATATGAAATTTTAACTTCAGACAGATTTCATTGATCATTTCTGGTGGCATTGTTTTGCATTTACTTTTGACAGTTTCGTGACTATAGATTACAGAGAACTAAATTAAGAGAGCTTTGAACTTTTAGAACAAGTTTCATGATATGTGTCAGTGGTATTATTCATTTACTTTCTGGTTCTGGTTTTTAGTTATCGTCTTATTTTAAGATACTTATCAGTATAAATATAAGATATTCATGGAGGGGGAAGGTTTTAAAAGAGCCACTAATGACTGTTTATGAAAATATGATATGTTCAAAGCATTGAAATGAGAGGAATACAAATTAGAAATTAAAGTGTAATAATATCAATTTGTTAAAAAACTAAAATTAAAGAAGTGTAATATGTATTTTTAATCTTTTGTCCTCTTAAGATAAAGGAGTGTGAATATAAAGTGCAATAACATCTATTAATTAGAAAATAAAAAAGAGCATACATAGCACCCATGTTACCATGCTTTTAATAACGATTAAAAATAATTTGTAGCAAGAAGTTGATAGAATTTATATATCTGAATTTGATTAATAAAAAACTGAATTTATGGCATTTGTTTAAATTAAGGAAATCAAACTCAATTTACTTACAAGTATTCAAGGTTTTTCTCAACATGGATCATAAGAGTAGTATATAACTTGTAAAGATTGAATTGACTTACAAAATATCTTGAGTGAAAAACTATTTTTATGAACAAATTAATTGATTACATTTAGGTATAAAATTGAATATGAGGAGCCAAAACTTGTATTTTATACTTGGTTTACACATATAATTGATTATAATGAAGAATAATCGATTATATCATCAGTTTAGATAAAATTTTTCAAAAATATGCATCTAACACTAGTGAAAAAAGATGAATCTATGACGATTTATTATGACAGATATTGTTACATCTGACATAATAAGTTGACCGGTGACATTTTCGTAATAAAAGTAATAGTTATTATGATAGGTAACAAGAAATCTAACATAATAAGTGAAAAGATAAATTTATTATATGACAGGTACAATGAACCTATCATAATAAATGAAACGCAGTGGCATCAACGTAATTATAATAAAAAGTTATTATGATAGGTAAAAGAGTACGTGACATAATAAGCAAAAAGAGTAGATTTATTATGACAAGGTGACCTACACCTATCATAGTAAATCAAATATAGTAACACAAAATTAATTATAATGAAAAATTATTATGTCAATTGTTCAAAGATTTGTAACACAATAAGTTTTAATCCCTCTTTTTCGCATTCTAGCAAGTAGTCCACCCTCAATCTTACCCTCTAGTGTTCTCGTCTTCCATTCTTACGCCATCTTCTTCACTCATAACAACAACAATCACTCATGTGCCCTCGTTGCTCGCATAGCCTCGTCGTTGGTTCTCCATTATCGCAACAGCAATCCCTAATCTAGTTTGTGCGTGCTGCAACAATCCATTCTCGTGCAGCAATCCCTAGTCTCCAATCCACCGCCGTCACACTTACAAGTATTCAAGGTTTTTCTCAACATGGTTCATAAGAGTAGTATATAACTTGTAAAGGTTGAATTGACTTACAAAATATCTTGAGTGAAAAACTATTTTTATGAACAAATTAATTGATTACATTTAGGTATAAAATTGAATATGAAAAGCCAAAACTTGTATTTTTATACTTGGTTTACATATAATTGATTATAATGAAGAATAATCGATTATATCATCAGTTTAGATAAATTTTTTCAAAAATATGCATCTAATGTCTAATAATAATATATTAATCTATTCAAATTTGATTTTTGTAAGATTCAAATTTAATCAATTGTGTTGAAGTATAGTCTATCATTTCAAAATTTTCTTAAGACAACTTTCACGACGTGACGCATGGTGCTCTAGACCACTGGATCTTGCTAGATTTGAGTTTTTCAGATGATGTTCAACGGTCTAGTGGTGTCGTTCGATACCATATCAGCGAACAACTCCAATTCAATCGACTTAGATCACTCAATCTATCACTTAGGTTAATCTAGCTTCTCTTTAATCCAAAAGACATTGTTTAGTTCAAAATAAACATTAGATAAAGCAAATTGGATCATTCTAATACAACCAAATCAGTTTCACAAGCACAAGCCAAAAATCAAAAGATCAATACATTCAAGCCAAAAACCAAATAGATCAAGTCATCAACAACTATCTTGATAGTTCCCAATTTCATAATCAAAATTAATTTGTCAACTTAAAACCAGACAATTATTATACATAGGTTAACTTCCCTTGTCTTAGAATAGTTCTTCTCAAGATAAAACTCCACGGTTCAATAAACTAAGCTACTCCACACTAGAAACACAATTTTAAAATCATATCGGTTCAAATGCTCTTTTTCTCCTCAATTTGTCATTTAGATTTTAAGAAGGATAAGAATTGTGGAAGAATTTGGGAGAAAAGGAAGAAGGAGAATGACTTGTGGAAGGAAATGGGAAACAAATGTGAGGTGCAAGAGTTTCCATGTTTTCTCTTCTCTCTCCCTTTTATTACTGTTATTATATTATTATATCCATTTAGTAATTTTTCTTTTTGGACTTGAGAGAGACAAAAAAATATGGAAAAAGTATGAGTGGGTCAACAAAGGGCCAATGGGTTACATTTCTTCTTTATATAATATTCAACTTTCTTATCTCAACTTAATATAGAGTTGAAATCAGGGTTTGGTATATGTTGCATGATTCCTTAGTTGAGCAAAACTTCAAAGATATGTTCACTCCTCATGGTCGTCAAAACATATTTAATGCTGCAACTAGATGACCAGCCTAGATGTGTGTGTGCTACTAAAGCATGAGTAGGCATTCACCACTGCTTTGGACCCTCTTCCTATCAATACTCTTATATCACACCTAGAGACTCTTTTGCACTTAACAAAGCATATCACCAACGATGATAGAGGCAGTTACTTAGAAAGTAGCAAAGGAGGTTGGTGGCCCTTAGAGCTATATCTTTAAGACGCTTATGACATGAAGTTAGTGGCCCCTAGAAAAGTATTTAAAGAGGTCACAATATTATATAATCCCGTCCTCTCCCTAGATGTCGTCAAGTTCATGATTAAGAAAGTTTGCCATGGTGATGCTATAGTTCATGTGCCAATATATGAGTATATATTGTGGCATAGACATTTAAGTCTTTCTTAGTTTGGACCTCCTAATAAAAACTTTCTTAATTATATTTGTAAGTTTGCATGATTTGTAGTTGAAACTTAATTTGTTTTCCATGTAACAACAACATTGTCACAAAAATAACCTTTAGATAAAGAAACAATGTGTATCTATAGACGATCCTATGCATTATTAGAGGTTGCTAACACCTTAGGTACAAACCCAATGGAGGTTTTGTGGTATTTTGATGTATTTAGTTGAGACGGTGAAATACAATTTATAATACACATATTATATGTGTTAGAGGTTGCGACAATGAACCAAGAACTAAATATTTCAATTATCTAGTTTATGGATGATGTAAGTCTTACCATAATGTTAAATATTATATATAGTCAATTAATTATGCTTTAAATGATTTTCTTTTAAATTATGTCAAAATGAAGGAACACATAATTTGTATGGATTCATGGACTCTCAACATATTTATCCATCGAAGAATAAAAAATCTGAAATCCAAACATATATCAGCAACATCTTAGTTCAATGGGAGAAATAAATATATTTTGCACCTCATATTCATGAGTAACTGTAGTTTTGTTGTGTCTTCAAATTATAATCTATCATTTTGAGTTGTAATGATAATTATTTTCAATGCAATTGTCATTGGCAACTATTTGTCATATCCTCGACTGATGACAATATTGCATAGTTTTGTTCATTGTATAAGAAATCCAACATGCATTTAAAACAAATAGTTGATTGGTAAGAATGCCAATTTATGTAATTTCTTTTATATAAGCGAATCTTAACTAGTGTTTTTTTTATTAGTTTGTACTCTAGATATAATATGTTGGAGGGCAAACCAACTACAAGATGATAGAAGCTCACACGACTACCACTCAAGGTTCTCTATCTTTGTCAAAATATAATTGTTTGGTTGTTTTACTTTCTTAATCAAATATGGTATAATTGTGTTGGTATTAAATTATAGTGTAACAAACAATCGAAGGGTACAAGTGTGAATATTATGTGATGTAATAGATCACAACCATTATTTGAGTTGATATTAATAGATGTTGAGACCAAATAATTGTCTAACTATTATCTTTTATGTACTAATTTAATTTATTGTCTTTTGCATTACTTCAATTATGCTCAACTATTTGATTATGAGTTCATGAACTACATAAGGAATACTTAGACAACTTATTTTATAGATTTCTACAACATTAGACTAGATGATTTGCAAATTTGGTTTTCTTAACTTAATTTCCGATTGTTTTAAATTTTTCAATATTTACAATTGTAAAACTTCTTTAAATTCAATGAAATATTGTTTGGTTCAGATTTTTCTTTTGAAATTTTAAAAAAATATGGACATTTAAGTAAAAATATAGGTGTTGAGTTGTCTTTCCCTCCTTACCTCTTCATTCATGAAAGGTGAAAATATTTCATTTCTTCTCAAATTTATCTGTACAAATCATTAGAAATAAATGTATCTCACCAATTTTCATTTATCCTCTCCAATCCTCTCAAATAGTAAATATCGAGAAACATATCCTAACATTATCTTTTGCCAATAAATTCACGAAACACAGTTTGTAAAATTCACCGTTCATTAAACCAAAATACACATTCGATTGAGCAAAGATTTAGCTTGCATGCATGTAAAATTTGTTGTTTTTCTTTTCAAGTTCTAGTTTATATATTCAACACATTTTCCTCTCCAAATTACCCATTTCTTTTTTCATTTTTGCATCCGATTGTTGACACATCACCGTCCACTGCTGTAGTTTTGTCCTGAGGGTAAGATCAAAATATTTTGATTGATGATGCCACTTGTCATTGTCTATAGGATTGGAAGATTGAGATTGAGATTTGAAACCCAACATATCTTGATTTGGACTATGATGTGTCACTATCTAGTTATGTTTGCCCACAATACTGCCCTGAGCCACCCCTCACAATTCCAAATTACCACCCATAACTATCTACTTATGCAACATTTCTTCATTTTCCACATGCTTCAATACAACCCTTTTCCAAAACAAATACTTGGTCAAAACCATTTCAACAAATAAATATAAAATTAGGTTGTTTTACTTTTCTTTTTTGATGTTGAACGGTTAACATTAGTTTATAAACTTTATAAATATTCCTTGAGAAATTTATTCAAACACGACAATGCCGTGATATGGTTATCTTTCACCATTTAAAACATAAAATAATAATTTTCGGTTATTTTGGTAAATTTTAGTGATTTTAAGTTAACAGATATGTTAGTGAAATCTTCGAATATTTAAATCATTCAGAAGTAGTTCCGTAGTGTATTTGTAAAAGTAAAGCATGTCATGAAATGCTAATTTAATCAACATAAGTTTATTTTGGATGATAACTAAGATAATCATCATATGTATATTTACGTAATTTTAATTTAAAAACGTAAAAAGGGAATAAATAGAAATCACTATACATCATATACAATAATACAAATTTAGAGTATTACAGAAAAGGTAAAATGTTTTAAGAAAACTCTACACTATTCTCCAATAAAAAAAATAATTAACGTATTATAATTAAACTAAGTAATATAAAATTATATTACAATTATTTAACAAACAATACAAAAATAATTTAATAAAAAATCGCTATAATTGAGAATTTAAAGCTCATCCAAAACTTATTTGTTAAAAGAAATGAAACCTAAATTAAATTTAAAGAATAAACACAACAAACGATTTAAAGTGTAAAATATGACTGCAATGTTTTATCGATAAATTTAATGATAACAACACACATGATATCAAGTGAATCTTTAAAACATCATCTAAATTTAAAACCTTATGCAAACTACCAACACATTTATAATTAAACCTCTTAATTTTAAGAATAATGCATCTGAACAATTCTCAATCTCCAAATTGGATGATGATACTGCTTAATTACTCTTTATATCAATAAATACTAAATTTTTATTGCATTAATTTGAAGACATTGATATGAACCTAATACACAGAAGTGTGACCTCCTTCCTTCCCCAGATACTCCATATCTATGGTGATAATTTTGTGAATAATTTGATGGATTTTTCGTATTGTGTCCAGAAAAAAACTTTCACAGATGACAGATCTGGAATCAGCATTAGGCCCTGCAATTCTACTCTCTTCATTTTCTGTCAGTGAGGAATACAATGAATTTGTTAACAATCCAGCCCATGTTTCAACTACACGACAAACAAGGCCCATGATTACTGTACCAGTCCCACGTTGCAACACCAACAGTAACAAATAAGCACCACTAACCTCACCCGTCACTCAAAGAAACCCAAAAACGACAGCTAAAACTTTCACCGTTGTCCTCCACGGCCCCACCTCTGCATCACGCCGTGACTCACCGCCCGGTAACCTCTGAAAAAAAATCAATTTTGCTCCTTCCCGCGCAAACACACCGACCTTTTGATGGCGCCGCCTAATTTGAACCCCTGAAAATAACGCGGCGAAATGCGGCCCACAGGATCCACATCATCGTCCACTCCAGAACCAACACGTGGCAGGTTATACTGTCACCACTTAGCTGTCACCTACTCACACCGCTCGTTAAACCCGCTTCCCGTTACACCCGTCCCACACGATCCCACCCTCTCCCATTCCATCATTTTTTTCAAATTTTCAAAAATTTTAAATTAAAATTATTATTGCATTAATTTGCTCTTATTTTTCCTCCACTTATATATACCCTACCTCCTGGAAAAAACACTTTCACTGCTCCAAAGTTTGAAAGCCCGCACTTTTTTGGTGAAAAAAATTGTGGGGTTTTGGATTCTGAAAGAAGGGGCAAAAGGGTGTCTGAAGATAGTGCTGGGTTGTCATGGAGTGGGAAGACGAGTGCAGAACGCCGAGGTTGGTGCAGAATCAGATTCCGGCGATTTTCATCTGCCCGCCGCCGCCCCCGAGGAAGAAGCCGGTGGCCGGAAAGAGACGACCGCCGCCGAAGGAGGGGTACTTCCACCCACCTGACCTTGATTCCTTGTTTTCAGTTCCAGCCAGGAAAGAAGCATGTGTTTAACAAAGTAGTAGCAACTTTTTTATATTTTTGAGGAGTATCTGAATTTGGTTTGTTACTTTTAGAAGTAAAGAAGAGTATTTAATTAACTATTTATTAGTTTGATAATATATATATAAAGAATAATTATTTGTAGTGTTATTTTGTGGGCATTCCTTTTTTGGTATGTCGTAGGTGTTAGCTGATGATGAGTTATGGAATGATGATATATATATATATATATATATATATATATATATATATTATATGTTTTGGGTTGATGCGAACTCTTCTAGAATTTGTAAGATGATGTATTTATTTGTTCCCTTTTACATTTTTATTTTTTCAATTTCCTTCATAGGTTTTCGCTCCTATTGGTTACTACCTAGCTTCATTTTCTGACATTTTCTGTTGTTCAAGATTTGGTCATTTAAATTCCCGTTTTGCATTTTGCCTCTTATTGTAGCTTCTTCATTCATGTGCTACTGCTATAGTAGTATGTCAGAATTCTATTTTTCTTTTTTCTACTATTCACTTCACTCGCTGGAAACTAAATTACTTTTGAAATTGGGATAAGTAATTCTGAATAACTTGTGCTAAGGTTGCTCTCTGGCTACATATCGATTTTGATCAAATTAATCACTAAAGATAACTTATATAGAAATTTTGGAATTTGAGGTATGTAGAAAGGTTGGCTTGATGCGATTTTGCACTTCGTTTGACTTTGATTTCGTCCATAATATTTTATCAATAAAATTATACTTGTGCTGCTGACCCAAGTCTTTCATACTTTCAAGACTTGACTTGGTATTCATAACTTCTTTTTTATGACTCACCTACCCTAACTTGGTACTCTTGGTCAAGAACCTTAAACATGTAGCGGTGAATTAGAATAAATACTTAACAGATTTTAGATGAAAAATAATTGTCAAGTATAGTATGGCATTACTTTGGAAAATAATTTTAAAGTCACAAATGAGGTAAGTTATAACTATTTTGTACAAACTTAAGATAGGTAATCATGTGTCTTTCCTATATAAATACCAATGTTTCAATATCTTGGCTCTTTCAAGGTGATCACTGCCATAGATGTTAGATAATGAATTACATAAAAGTTAGAGCTTTAAGTTAATTAGGGTTGATGTTTTATTTGTTTCTTTGGTATTTTATGAAACTGAAGCTTATAAATACGATAGGGGACAAAAGGTATAATTTAGCGTATGAGAATTGGATTTGAACACTGCAACTGTCTATTGCATGTTACGACAACCTTAATTACTGCACATGTTCACTAAGGCAACATTAGTTGTTCTCCCATCACAATTTGTTAGGACACATATCTCAGGAGTAGCTGGTATCTTTTTCATCTTTTAGCTTTTGGTCCGTATATATCGTCCAAAAGATGATTCATGGGATGAAGAACACTCAATGATAAACCTTGTTATAGGATTTCAAAGAATTCACAATCAATGACACTTGTGTTCTTGAAGATAGCCAAAGGTATTTAGGAATTCATGAGTCGTACATATTCTTAGGCAAATGATGTTACAAAAATTTCGAGACAATAGTGAAAATTGTTACAAATTGTAGACATCTTATAGGATATTACATGATGTGATAATCCATATAATTATAAAAATTCTAATTAAATAAAAAAATAAATTAAAATGTTGAATAAGAATCAATAGTAGAGATCGTTTAATATATATTCTTTTAGTTATAACAAGATCAACAACATAATATGTTAACAACTTGTGAGATTTATAAGATACGAATAAGGTTAGACTATTAATGTGTATTTGATATGAAGAATAATAAAAATTAAATTACACTAGATTAAACATATATCATTAAGTTTATAACTGATAATTAAAACATAATTCTATTGTTATTTGATTCAAATTAAAACTTATACATAATAAAAGAAGGGATTTGTGCAACAAACCTTCAAATTATAAAGGTCAAAGAAAAGATAATAAACACAATCTATGGCCCTTATACAAATAAACCAAGGAATGCAAAAGAAAATTGTCGGAAGTTGATTGAAAACCACTTAGCAAGGGGTGCTGACATTGTTGAGAAATCAAAGTAGCTTAGCAAAAGCGGAAACATGTCCCTTTGTACGGACTTTAAACATGTCTAAAAGAAAAAGAATAAAACACAATAATTTTAATGTGAAAAATTCCCTCGATGAACATAGGATCAAGCCAATACATATCTTAACTATAAAAATGAATTACATTAGGATCTCTCTTAATACAAGGTATAAGACTCAAACTCACCATTGTTTGGATGGTATTGTTATCAATTTGGGTCATATATATATATATATATATATATATATATATATATATATATATATATCATGATATATTAAATGTGTAAATGTCAACAATATTCTAATTTGATGAATGGGCCAAATTAAGAATATTGAAATTAAGTAAGTAATTGACAACAATTACATAAGGGGTCATGGTCCCTATCTGTGAGCATGTTATGCATAATTCCTGCTCCTTTCTCTCCCTCCCCATCAAGAGAGAAAATCTAAAGGGAACCTTCAGGTGCTATACAGTTGGAAGACCAGGTACCATCTTTCTTCATCTATTGTTCCCAATCCAATCATAAGGTACGCTTCCGCATTCAATTCTCTAAAGTATTGGGAACTGCTTAATTTATTATTTGTAGAGTTTATTGCTTTTATTTTTCATAAACCAACATGTATACAACAATCACACAATTTTACCATTTGACTCATGTAGAAGAAAGGCAGGAGTGAGAGTCAAGTTTTTTTTTTTTTTTTTTGGTTTTGGTTGTGTGAAACAAATTTGTGTACAGTTAAACTTCGTCACCTGATAGGAATGTGGTTCCAAAGAATGAGTAGAATTGCAATTGAGATCATAATCTATTGTGATCATGTGGTAGGTGCAAAATCCTCTGAGTCTACTCATTACACTTGCATATTCCATAAGTAGATCCATAAATCATGAATCTTTATATTATATCATGTTCATTCGTTGCAGAAAAGCTTAAGTGTTGATGTGTCTCCATATTAGTATGAATGGCCTGATGTGTGATGTGATAATAATTATGTTATGATTAACTTACCATTTTTGTGTGTTTGTTGGCTTTACCATGCTATGAATGTGCATTGCATTGGAGCAACTGATGTTGCATAAGCTGGTACACAAATGGGAAGGGATTAGACATTCCTCGAGATCAATAAAAGTGTTATTTTCTTTAGATGTGTTAAGACTTAATCTTATGTGCTTTTGAACCTCTTAAACCTACCCATTTTGGTGATGTACTGATTCAAATTGATGAACCTCATTCATAGAAGATTTAATGGATGATATTATTTTGTAACTCTTCCTTTATTTCTTAAGGATTTTATGTAAGCAAAACAATCTTTTGCATGATTTAACCTTGAGAATAATGTATATGTTTTCATTAGATGACCTCAAACTCACCGGATGATACCAGGAAGTAGACGACCCAGTTTGTTAGGCGACCCCTCTATTAGACGACTCTTAGCCTATTAGACGACCCTCACGTTAGACTATTAGAGGCTACATTTTCATCACACGTCTACCAACCAAGTTGCATAGATTGTTTCCTCTTTTATTATGAAAATAGTTTTTCCTTCCTTTCTACTCACGGTTGTGGCACCTGGCCTGGGATGTTACACTTAGATAATCAATGAATACAAAAACTTAGATTTACAAGTGAATAACGGTGTGTAAAAACTTTTTCATCTACTTCTCATCACTTGATATCCTAAAATATGTGACTTAGATAATCAATGAAGTAAGAGGATCTCTCTTTTTCATATAGGTGTTAACACTTAATACATAACACAAACAATAATTTAAATATCATCCCATATATGACCATAATTGTTTGTTCTCCTTAGTGAAACCCCCTCTATAGACCTAATAAGTGGTATTAGAGCCGATGGTTAAAACCGGCTCAGACAAGTGTAGTATGGTTCTTGTATCGAAAGTCTTCTTGGCAAGAGTCCTAGGTAAGCGTGTCTCGTTAAGAAGAACGACGGTACATAAAAAAGGCAAAAAATGAGTACTCGTGGTTGGGAATGCTTCCGCTGGTCGTGGTTGGGAATGTTTCCGTTGGAAGAGGAGTGTACCAATGTGGTTGAAGGGACTCACCCTTGAGGGGGAGATTGTTAGAAATCCAAGTGTGAGTCTAAGTCCCACATTGGCTAGAAATGAGAAAGTAGAGCACTATAATAAGAATAAAGACCCATAAACACATTGTTTTAAAGTTTTGGGTTGAGAGTGATATCAATGCCTTATATGGTTGGGCTCAGGTCTCATTGGTGTTTGTTCTACCTAGTGAAACCATAAATCATTGGTGTCAATCCCACATTGTCAATGCCTTGTTCCTACCAATAATTTCATATAATTATCATAAATCTTAGTAAGCATTGTTATA
>Ga0214544_1007282_pt1 | contig 19560 bp, 10 predicted proteins | sample CNSS3metaG_FD_160074 | JGI IMG/M metagenome (GOLD analysis project Ga0214544, IMG submission 160074) | Root nodule microbial communities from cowpea collected in UCLA plant growth center, Los Angeles, California, USA - CNSS3 | ecosystem: Host-associated > Plants > Roots > Nodule | place: USA... | reverse complement strand
CACTATTTCAATCATAACTCTCTCCACAGAACTCCAAATGCATTGGTTCTTTTTTTGTTAAAAACTAGACTCACAGAGCTTTCTTGGACCACTGAGAAGGTGCAGTTTAATCTTTTAAAATCGTGAACAGTTTCTGCCAGCATTGTTTTTATGTGGACCATTCAAAGATAGCTACACAAGACAAGGTTAGAACATGAAAAACACCATATTCAAGATAACCTAGGCTCTAGATACCAAATGATGAAGGATTATCTTGTTTCTTTTTAAGATTATTGAATATGGTGTGAGTTGATTAAGAAAGCTAAGTGAAATCCCCACTGGGCATTAAGATAGCAAGCTATCTAGATGTGAAGGTTCCTTTCACAAAGCTCAAGAGAAGAAGATGATGGATTGATTCAAAACAAAAAGGAAATGGAAAGCACATAAACCATAGAAAAAGAAGAACAATTAAAGGAAGAAGAAAACATAAAATGGAAAGGAAAGAAATGGCAAAAATGTGAGAATCACGCCACTACAAGGCTAGGCTAGAAGCCATGAAGACCTTGAAGATGAGTGGATGTGTGCCGCCACTTGCTATGCAAGATAAGGCTTACAAGTATTAACTCCCTAGGGAGGAAACTCTCACAAATGGTTAAGACACAAGAGTGTTTTTACTTCAAAATGGTCAACCCTTTTACATGTCTAGGAGCACCCCTTATATAGAAGAGTTTAGGGGCCTCTAAGCAAATAAAAGATGCCTAAGGATGTCTCTACAAAAACCTAACCCTAGCTTCTAGAAACTAGGTCAAATAAGGTTACAAAAATGAGAGACAAAAGAGCCAACTATGGTGTGTGCAAGGCAAATTTCGTTCTAGCACAAAAGGAGACAAAGAATGTGTCTCATATATGTCTCCAAAAAGTGGCCAAAGTGTGCTAAAAACAAAAGAGACGAAAGGTACATAGGTACACTTGTTTTATGCCTTTTACTTTATGCTTTATGCCTTTGCTTTACTCTCTCATCCACATCATTTATGCTCCCCAATCACCATGCGCCACCTAGCATTGCTTTCTTACTCCTAATTAATACAAAGCAAATAAACATAGATTAGCATGTTGGCTTAAGTCAAGTCCACTATAGTCAACAAGTCAAACCTAGTCAAAGGTCAACAAGTCAACTAAAGTTGATTCAACTAAGCCAACTTAAGGAGTCAAAAATTACAAACACAAATGAAAGGGATGAAGGATTAGTGAACTTCCTTTCTAAACATGCTTAGTCTTCTTAAGCATGTGCCTCCATCCTTGGTTGGGGTTAATCCTCCAGGTTGCCATCCAAATAAACCAGTAGCGCATCTCCTTACACAACAAAAAAAGTTAGAATTATTTACATATAGTTACATACAGATGAAAATTCATACATAAATTAAGTTTTACATACAAATTTTACCAACAAATTTTTTTCGTATGTAAAGTTTTACATACAAACTAGTTTTTTTTTTCTCTTTTTCGTATGAAAAATCCGTATGTAAGCGAGGACATCCCTTTCATACAAAATTTTCATACGGACTTTACATTACAAAAATATTAAAAAATATAAAATTTAAAACCTTATTTTGTTGGTTGCATTTCTTTATCTCTTCACTCATTTGCTTCATGTCGCACTAAAGCTTAGTTTGCTCATTTTTTTTTGCTCATTGGCTTTCTCACATCCTACTCTCTCTCATTCATTGATTATAGCTTATAGTGACTTGTCGTTGACGACTAAATCGTGAGAAATCAGAGCTTGTAGTGTGGTGCTTTTTTGGTACATTATTTTGTGTTTGTTGTTGCATTGAACCCATTGCTCTGTTTTCTCCTTGTGAGCCTCTTTAGTTCTTTGCAGATTGAAAATCCTCATTTGTGGAACCCTAGCTTCATTTTTTCCAACTTAAAGAGAGCAACTTGAGTTCCAATTGCCCTCCCCACACTTGGTTTTACAATGTATTTACTTGTTCAATGCAAATGTAGATGTGTTACTGAAAGCGTTTGTCCATTGGTCACGATTATTTCTTCCACTAGACATAATTTTTGTTCTCTTCTTTAACTTTAACCTAAGGAAAGTGGTTAGTTTTGTCTTTCTCTTTGTTCTTTGACCTGTAATGAAAATGGTATGTGAAGTTCATATTTTATTTCCTTTTATCTTTTGTTGTCTATTCTTTTATCTGCAACAACCAACAACCAAAAGATGTCTAATACACTTCTTTGTTAAAATAAGAATAAAAAAAATATTACATACCTATAATGTCTTTTTTGTTAAACAGCTTCATGAATTCCTTTTGTACACAACGTTTATTACTTCTTAATTCAACATTTGTTGTAGCATAATTTTCCTTGTAAGCCTTGGATTTTAGGCAATGATTTTGTTGCAGTGCAGAACAGAACATAAATAAGTTGATCTATATTTATACAAATGAATTAGTTCAAATCGAAATAAAAAATAAATAAATTACATACCTATAATGTCTTCTTTGTCAAAGTTTCAAAAATTTCTTTGTACATAACGTTTTTAGTTGTGTTCGTGACATTTCCATCTTCATCCAGTATAAGTATTTTCAATACTCTTTTGGTTTTTACTCTAGAAATAGCAACATATAGTTAGGCATGTGTGAATACAGGTTGTGGAAGATAAAGGTTGACTCTAGCAAGCTACAAACATTAAAAGAAGATGAAATGTTTGATTGTAAACTTTAAATACCAGTTGATTTCTGCAGCGACAAATACTAAGTTTTTTTTTGTTTAAAACACTTGCATGTGTTTGTACTCTTCATTTCAAGCCTGTAAACACAAGAAACATACCATGAACGCAAGAATCACTTACAACAAACTAAATATAAGAACAAAAATTACCTATTTGCTTGAGAAAGCTACAAACAAAAATCAGATGTCGACAAATACTGGAGTTTTTTGTTGTTTAAAACACTTGCATGTGTTTATAATCTTCAGTTCAAGCCTGTAAACACCCGAAACACAAAATGAACTCAAGAATCACTTAGATCAAATTAAATATAAGAAGAAAAAAACCTGTTTGCTTGAGAAATAAAAAAAAAATAGATGTCGACAAATACTGAGTTTTTTGGTGTTTAAAATAGTTGTATGTGTTTGTACTTTTCATTTCAAGCTTGTAAACACAAGAAACATAAGATGAACGGAAGATCAAACTAAATATAAGAAGAAAAATACTTGTTTGCTTGAGAAAGCTAAGAAAAAAAAGATGTCAGTAAAAACACGAAAACTGGCCATGAACCATCTTCTACTCATTTCAATCATTTGAAAAAAATACAAAAACAAAAGAGAATACAAAGAGATGTGAAAATGTGAAGATGTTAGAGAAAGAATCGAAAAAGATAGAGAAAGAGAGACAGGGAGAGAGAGAGAGAGAGAAAAGAAGTTGAGAAAGACAGAGAAAAACTGGAAGATAGAGAAAAAGCTTAACAATTTAGGATGTGTGTGAGTGAGAAAGAAGTAAGAAGACAAAGAGAGAGAGAGAGAGAGAGAGAGAGAGAGAGAGAGAGAAAGAGAAAGAAGTGAGAAGAATAAATGAGATTGGCACAATAGAGAAAAAGGAGCGGACGATGAGAAGAAAAAAGAGAGAGAGAGATTATTTTGTTCCTTTTTTTTTACTTTCAAAATTCTGAGAGCTTGACACATCATCCTTTATTCCTTTTGTAGATAAAAAAAACTAAATAGAAGTAGGTCAAATATATTATTTAATTGAAGAACTTTCCTTTTGTTAGTTCAAAATTGTATATAGTATTAGATTTAATGCTGGAAGTTATGACAAGGAAGGGTACTAGCTTAAGTGGTTGAGAGTACTTGACCATGATGAGAGGACTTGGGTTCGATTCTTGTGTATGTCATTTGTATGTTAAATTAATTGTTTTATTATTTTAATAATATGCTTGACCATGGTGCGTCATAATATAATCCTAGATGTGTAGGAATTACCACAAAACATGAATTGTTTGGTTGGTTGTGCATTGGTTTAGTAATTGGGTGAATGTGAATTCAAGTCTTGCTAGCACTAAGTAGTTTTATTTTTGGGTTTTATTATTTTTCTATCTTGTGCAACACCTAGAGACCTTATTCGTCTTCACGGGAGCTAGAGAGTTAGAGGTTTTGGCCATTATTGGGCACAAAACCTCCAAGTAAATGACACTTGAATGGCAATTAAGCCATTTTCCTTTTAATTTATTTTATTTGTTTTTGAAAAGCTAAACTTAAAGTGAAAGAGGTTGGTTTTAGTGGTTTTTGGGAACGGGTGATAGTATGTCAGTAAAGGGGAATTTTTAGAGCACAAATCAAGGACTGAAGGAGAGGATTAGAAGGTTGGTTCATGGTAGAAGTAAGAGTAGATTAAGTTGTGCAAGAGCAACACTTGGACTGCCTTTGGGAGTAGAAATTCTAGGTTAGGGGAGCTCTTTTATGTGTATACTTATTTTGTGATGTTTTCGTAGCATAACGTGTGTTTAAGTGCTAGTATGGCCTTGTTTAGTGAATGTGTGTGTGTATATATATATATATACATATACATATACATATATATATATATGTATATGTATATATATATATACATATATATATACATATATATATATATATATATATATATATATATATATATATGTATATGTATATATATATATATATATATACGTATGTGTGTGTGATTGATGAGTATGTTTTTAGTAGTACTTGTTGAGCCATGTTGAATACATAAATCTATATATGTTAGCTCGAATGTATGATGTTGTAAGTGTGTGAAAAAGGCCACTATTGATGATTTCACTATGACCGAGTGTTGCATGATCATCATGGGTTTTGGGCAAGTTTGGGAACATGATAATCATGCTTTAAATGTAGTGCCATTGCAACAGGATGCAAAATAAGTATAGGGCTTTGATTGTGTCTTATGTGGTGTGTGAGTTATGTAATTGTGCAATTGTATCAAATATATGTGAGTTTAAATGACTAAGTGTTGATGTTATTCTTAATTTGACATAAGGATTTGGTAAAAAGGGGGTTCATGTAGTTACTGATTGAGGTAAGACTTATGGTTTGTATGAATAAATGAGTTATGTGTCTGTTGCTTTATTATTTCATAATTTCATATGAGCATGGTTTACTTTTGGATTCAAATTGAATGTTGGCATTGATTTAAGATGTGAGCACATACGAATTTGTAAAGGGATTGATGTGTGCTTATACTTGAATGATGCATGTGAGTTGTGATGTTGTAAGTTTGAGTATATAAAGTATATGAATGCGTATTTTTGTTTTTGGATGTTTGAGAATTGAATTGTTGGATGCTAGGAACTGAATTAGAGTACCTAAAACCAATGGTGTCACATTACTAGTGTAGCGCTTGGTGGTGCAGAATGAACTGCCAGACGATAGTAGGAAATAGGGAAGCCTTGTGTGTCGTGGCGCCTAGCGGTGTTGTGGAATCGGTAGGCGGTCTGCACTGCCATTTCGCTAAGTTACGCTAACCGATAGTGCAAGTGGCAACGTGCGTTTATGATGTGTTTTGTTTTGATTGTTGTGTTGGGTTTGGTTTGGGATATGCTTGACGGTATCATAAGTGGGTAAGTTCGTGATTGGTGTTGGAACACGTGATAAATATGAGCAGGGAGGTTCATATTAATGATACTCTTGTGTGAGGATACGAGCGAGGAGGTTTGTATGTTCCAAGCTCACACTTGAGAGTTGCTGCAACTTTGGAGGTTCATAGTTGGATGGATCACGCGTGTTGGACTACAGGCTAGAAGGTCCATAGAGTTGGACGATGAGCGGGAAGGTTTGTAGAGGTTTGACCATGAGCGGACAAGTTCGTGGAAACATGATATATCCTGGGTCCATGGTCAAGTCACTAGTACAGATTTTGCTTTTTACCTTGCCTTATATGCCTCGGTTGGTCAGGAACCGAAGCATATAATGGCGCGGTGGCATTTTTGCAATTTCAGGCAACTTTTATGCCTCGGTTCAGCGAAAACCCGAAGCAAAAGAGGGTTATATGCCTCGGTTCCAAAGACCCGAAGCCAAAAATATGGCTGGATATTTCAAAAATGCCACTAACCATTACGTCTTTGGCCTTGGGTGTCATTGAATCGGGGCCAAATAGGGCTGGATATTAATTGAACCGAGGCCATATAGTTTAATTAGGGTTCAAAATTCGCAAACCCCCTTTTCTTCCCCGCGGTGCATTTCTCCTCTCTCTCTCTCTCTCTCTTTCTCTCTACAACCTGCTGCTCCAGCCACCCACCACCACTACGCGAAGCTCTACAACCACGATGTGCTGCCACTGCGTTGCTCCGGCCACCGTCTCCGCAAGCCGTCGCCGGTGGCATTGGCGAATCGGGAAGCTTGTAAGGTCGTGACAAGCTCTCGCCGGTGGCTCTTCTTCGCTCGACAGATCTGCCGCCACCACGGCCTCCTCTTCGACGCCGTCCCATCGCACTAGGCGCCATCGATGCTTCCTTCTCAGGATGACCTCGATGCCGACGCGATCAAGCGCCTACCGTTCATCCTGCACCAGCGCGCGGCGGCGGAGGAGTCAGAGTGCTGCATCTGCTTCGGCACGTTCGTCGACGACGCGAAGCTGAAGGTTCTCCCTGGATGCAAATATAGCTTCCACAGCGAGTGCGTTGAGCTTGAAGGTTGCCGCGAAGGAATCCACAATGGTTTTGCTGTTCAGAATGTGAGAAGGAAAAGGCTTAACCCCTCCTTACTTGGGACATTCGGGTACTTTTTGTCTTTAACATGATGTACCCTTTTTGGTTGCAGGATACGTCTTTGACACTAGACAAATAAAGTCAGCCCACAAGTTTGCATCTTTGTTTTCAAAAACACCAAAGCCTGAAGAAACCAGTATTCCCACCACCCCTTTGTGGTTTGAGCCAAGAGAGTTTGATTCCATGTCTGGAAAGGGAATGTGTTTGCATTGAAGTCTTTGAGGTTCTTGGAGACGTTTTGCAAACACATTGGTGACACGAGACAATTTGCTTAAACCGAGAACATGATGAATCCTTGTTTTTTGTCTCTACGGATGTCAATGATTACTTCCACAACAGAACCTTCTGCGGCAACAAGATGGGTACTGACGGGGTATATGGCCTTGGTTCTTACCATAACCGAGGCCAAAGGCTCTGAGAAATTTTTAATTAAAAAAAAATATTGTTGAACCTATGGCTCTGGTCCCTCTGCAACCGAGGCAGAAAAGTGTTTTTACGGCCTCGGGTGATAACCGAGGCCAAAAGGCAACCCCTTTTGGCCTCACCCCAATATGCCTCAGTTCTAAAACTGAGGCAGAATGACAAAAATAACCGGGGCCAAAAGCCCTTATTACACTGGTGAGTCATTGTATGTGTAAATGGGTTAGTAGTTTCATTTTTATAATGAGATGATGATCTGAAATCCTTGGGCATTGAGTGTTAAGATTAAGCAATTTAGATGAATTAAAGTAGTTTAGGGTGAATCTCTATTTTATTAATTGCATATTTGTATTGTTATGAGCTCACCCTTTTTATGTGTGTTTGGCGATGATCGTGTGACTTGTCACATGGGAGCAGATGATGTTAGGGACACATAAAGATGGAGAGAGGGCTATCTTGGGAGTTTTATTATGAACTATTTGTAGTTATTTGATTTACCTTCAGTTAGTTTTTAGAACTTGTAATAAAATTCATGGATATGTTCATTTGAATTTAAGCGTGTCAAACAAATTTTAAAGATTCTCGCGTTTTAGGAAGAGTATTTTATGACTATTGACTTTTATTTATATATTATTTCTTTTATTAAAGTAATTTCCAACTAGGAAGTTACATGTTCAAGCATGGGATTTTTCTTTCCCAGACCTTTAGGGGCTGATCTTGATCCTACCAATCTTCTAAGGTTCATATCAAGTGGTAACAAGAGCTAGAAGGATCAACTTCAGTCTAAGAAAGGTGTTTCATCACTAAAAGTAGGCATTCTTCATCTATGGGTTTGAAACCCAGTTCTAATTGGATGTGATTAGTATCTTTCTTTGTTGATATGGCTAAATGATGACCATGTTGTTATCCATATATGTTATGTTTTGTTTCATTAGTTTACTCCATTAATCAAGTCATTGTATCCAAATCTTACAAAATTGGCTATTTTTTTTAGGAAAATGGGTATGATGTTGATTTTTGGTTAATTTTGTATGCTTTGTTCTTGTTTTTCTTTTTAAGTCTGTTTTATTATATTATTTTTTTAGAGTGTATAAGGTGTTAAATCTCTTTAAAAAGGTTTTCTAAAAATATACATGATTCTAAGATGATTTAAGACTCATGAACACATAGATGCAAGTGTTGAATCCCTTTCCCTTGGGGTAGTTTTGTAGTAATGGTTTTAAGAAAATTACCAAAATCTTCTTAGGACATGCTAATGTAGATTATCGCATGATTTTTATGTAGAATATCTCTCCTTTTGTCCTATAAATAGAGAGCTCTAGGTCTTGTAAATTCATTCATGAATATAGTAGACAAACTCTGTTGAGATGACTCCAAACCTTTCTCCTTCTGTGATTAATCAACTTAGGCTAAAGCTTCCTTAGTGGATTCCTTTAGCCTTTTGACTTTAGTGTTAACCTAACCTCCAAACACCATAGCTAAAACTTCTCTTCACCATATATCGTAGCTTTCATGTCTTCATCCTTCTCTATGAAAGTGATGGAGCTCCAACATGTGGTGGCTGGAAGAAAATCCATAGGCAGTGGAAATGGAATGGAGACAAGTGTTTAAGGCTCTTGTAACAATGGTATTTGGAGTGGTGAAATGGGAACTAAACTAGAAGTAAGGATAGTGGAAGGTGGCTAGAGGAAATGTTGTAAACCTCTAGCTTAGGTGCTCTCAAAATAATAGAAGAGTGGAGTGATCTCATTTATTTAAAATTTCAAGAGTAAACTTTACAAAGTGCCATAAGACTCTCTTTTATAAAAGAAAAGGTCACTAATGCACATGCAAATGAAACTTTATTTGAAATGAAATGCAAGCTTGAAGAATAAGTCTCTCTCTCGGCCCTTCGATGCTCATGACGGCTGGTATGTGTGACAAGTGGCATGAAACTACCTTGCAGGCTAGAAGTCGCACCTTTCATAGGGTAAGTGGAGTGTCTCGATCAAGGCTCCCTATTGGGCTTGGATTAGCCCAATTAAAATCCAATGAACAAGTTTATTTAGCCTACTATTTATGAAAGGAAGGCCTAAACAATGGGCCCAATTTTAAAGGCTACTGTAATGCTCAATCATACAATCTCTTCATATCTTCACATCTTCTTTGGCCCATGCAAAGAGTAATTGAAGCCCATGAGAAGTTTGGTCATTTTGAGGAAAGCCCGTTTGAATCTTTCTTAACATATTAGGCCTTTGATTGGGCTTGGGCCTTGAGGTGCAAGTGGGCCATGGAATGGGCCTTGACATTGGCCCAAGCTATAAGCCTTGGGGTGGATTCATCATCACCTCCCTCCTGAAGAGGATTTGTCCTTAGATCAAGAAGGTTTTGTAAGGCTCACAACAATTAAAGCTAGGTTCCACCGGGATAAAAAATATATCAACAATAGTCATCAAACATTATTTTAGTAAAATCATAGAGACCATGCAGTAGATATTGACGGGAAATGTGTGAAGATGGTGTTTTAATTTTGGAAAAATGTGATCTTCGGCCACTTCACAAAAGGAATGTCTTACACTTTGACTAAAGTGATATTTGAAAAGAAATTTAAAGTCAATGTGTGTTGTAGCAGAATATGTTAAGGAGTGTAAAATAATTGAATGAGATTGAGTAAAAAATGTTTGAGAGGAAAACAAGACAAAAGAATTAATGGAAAATGAGGGAGAGTTTAAAGATGGGATAACTCCCTTTGGAAACTTGATCTGGAAGGAACTGTAGAAGGATGGAACACTACTTCCCTAACCATGATTTCCTTCTTTTCAATTAATTTTCTTTTAAACTCTTCCTTTTTTGATTTTCTTTCAAATTCTTTCTCTTGTCTTATTTTCTCTTTTTCTTCATATTCTTTTCTCTCCTTCTCTTCTTTAGATTTTCTTAACTTCTCCTATGGCAATGAAGTTTTCTATCTTAGACTATTGCTCTCTAGATATCCTAAATGAAGAGTGAACAAACGTTTTCCACATGCATGTTTTTAACTTATAAAAACCACTAATGGATGGTTTTCTGCCCTTCTCCACTCTAGATTTCCTCTTTGTCCACCACTCATATGCATGTCCTACAAATTTAGAAATAACATGCCTAAGAATGTCAAACTGACTATATTTATTAAAGAATGATTGCACCAACTTCTCTGTATCCCACATCCAGTCTGTGTATGATATTGGACCTATATCCTCCCCAAAGAATAGAATATCACTATGAAATGTATGATGCAACTCATTACTAGCATGCCTATGCAACTTAGAACTATATGTAGAAGAACCAACATATGGATAACAACTCATTATAAAAACAAAGTGTGAAAAACAATTTTCTCAAAGAATTGGAGTGAAATTTCTAAAGAAAGAAACAAGTGACCTTTGGGCACTAGAACGAGTAACCATTCTTGTACTCATAGTGATTGAATGAACTTATGAACTTGGATAAAAGGGTGAAAGAAGAGGACTAGCACAAGTGTACCTCCAAGTAAGCGAGGTCAGTCTCACGGATTCCCTAAGTACCAAGGCTAATCCTTGCCAAGGTTACACTTGAAAAAGTACTCAAAGTTCATAAAAATATTCAAGTAATAAGTAGATAGAATCACTTGAGATAAAGCACACAAACAAGCAAACAAGACTTAAAGAAAGCAAAAGATTAACACTAAAACGGACCCTTAATTGGCAAAATTTTAGAGACTTTGGTCTCACAAATCAAGCCACTATGCAACGTGAAAACATGAATCTAAACTATGTGGCCTAAGGCAAGGTGAGAAAGCACTTTGAACTTTCAACACTCTTACCACTAAAAATGTTTGCACTATAGGTGAGAAAGGTTCTACTTAGGAGATATGATTGAACATCTTTTGGTTCCCCAAGACACCTAAGTAGGCCACAATTACAATGAGGAAAAGAAAGCACAATTTGGAACATAAAGTAGGTGTTAAAATGAAGTATCCTGCAAGCAAAATGATGGCCAAATAATTTGTAACTCACAATTTTAAGGCCATTTTACCAAAAGATTTGCACACAAAGATACTTCAATGTGCACCAAATAAGTGACCAAAAATTTGATGAAAATTAGAGAACAAAAGAACAAGTAAAGCAATGTAAAGAACAATGGAGAATTGCTTCCAAAACACCAATTGCTGAGAGCTTGATGGAAGCTTTAAGGCCTTAGTTGATGGCCAAAACTTAGAGCATCAAATGTGGCAACTTGAAGGCACCACACATAATTATTTGGACGGTCAAAGAGCACCAAAACAAAAACCAAAAGCTGCAAAAATAGAGAAGAAAACAACAAGAAAACTATGCAAAAATAAAATGGTTAGCACACGAAGGTTGTAGGATCAAAGCTCTCAAAGGTGAGGAGGAGGAAGAAATTATAATGAAAGCACAAAGCTAAAAGTTTACTTCAACATCCACCACCTAAGATGCTACCATTAGAATAGAAACCAAGCTAAACTTCATACCAAGCACCAAATCAAATCCAAAAACCCGAGAGCCAATGTACTTGAAAAGAAGCAAAGAATGAAACAAGAAAAGCTAAGTAGAATTTGCTAAACCAAAGTGAATATAGATGAGACATGACTTGAACGAGTAAAGAAGAAATGACAAGCAATAAATTAAAGCAAGAATTAAAGGCTAGCATAAGCAAAAGGAACATAGAATAACACTAGAATTGAATAGAAAATCTGAAAAGGAAATAAGGAGAAGTGCTCACACAAAGGTCATTGTACTCATTGCAAGTTGATTCCAAAAGGAAGGAGTGAACTACACTTAATCAAGGCAAACTTAGAGCAATATTGAGCACACACATAGGCCAATAATCATAGCAACAAGGAGCACTTAATGGACTGTCAACACACAAAACATTACTGAAAATTGAAAATTTTGAAGCTGCCAGACCAAAAAAACGTGAATTTATGCCTCTGATTCAAATATTTATTATATTTTTTGTACTCAACATTTTGGAGTGATTCTTTTTTTATTATTGTCTTCTATCTCTTAGCTTCAAAAGGAAAAAATTAGATAAAAATTTGGCCAAACCATGCTTTCATGATAAATGACAAACAGTAGGTGTGCGTGCAATGAAAACTGAAAACCGAGATTGTAGTAGAGTTGCTCACGGAAATTTGTAAGATGTTCTATGAAATTCAAGTAGAATGAACTTGATTATGATCTAGAATCAAGCATGAAGCATAGAAGAACATATGGAACACACAAAAGCAAGAATCCAATCAGTTAAATGGATCAAAAAACAGGGAGAACATGCCTTACACATCCATAAGCATCACTTTGATGTTCATAGCTTTATTGTGTGATGTAGGACTTGGTTCTCATCAAGCAATTGTAGAAAATGGAAATTTAAATGGTGAAAATTGGAGATGAAAGCATAAACGAAGCATGAATCATAACATAAGACAAAACTACAAAGATTAAACAGAAAAGAAATGGAAACCACCGAATGAAAATGAAGAACAAACACTAGGAAGGAAAGAAAACGTTGTTGGAAAATTAAATGGAATTTTAGAACAAATGTGAACCAAAAATCATGTAGATCTACAATTTGAATCCATATAATTCATGTAGACTCATAGATGTTCAGTTGATTTGAAGGAAACATGAAGAACAACACGAAAAATGAAATACAAGGAAAATGGATGAACAACACGGATGATTTCAAGAAAAACAAAAGGAGACCAGAAACATTACTCAAACTTGAGACTCCAAGCATGAGTTGCTCTTGATACCAATTTGATAAAGCTCCAACGTGTGGTGGCTGGTAGAAACATCATAGGCAACAAAAATAGAATGGCGACAAGTGTTTAAGGCTCTTGTAGCAATGGTATTTGGAGTGGTGAAAGGAGAACTAGACTAGAAGCTAGGGTAGTGGAAGGTGGCTAGAGGAAATTTTGTAAACAATTAGCTTAGTGCTCTCAAAATAATAGAAGCAAGGATTGATCTCAACACAAGCATTCTATTAGTAACCAAGGGACCCACAACAAGAGCAATGGCTAAGAGGATACAAGAGGAATGGGTCTCCAATGCAGATACAAGGCCCAAGATGAACTTTACATGGGCGTGTGAAGATCTAGCCTAGGACTCTTTGTTTGTAAATATTAGAATAGGGTTTATTTTTGGGCCTTGTATTTTGGGCTTTGTAGAATAGGGTTTTTGTTTGGGCCATGTATTGGGCCTTGGAGGGTTTTTGGGCTTTGAAGAGAATTGGACCAAAGAAGAGTTGGGCTTGAAATTGGCCCAACAAGAGAGAGAGCGCATTTGTGAGAGGATCTAGATCTTTCTTGCTCCAAGCTTGGTCACCAAGCTTCTCTTATGCGCCTAGATGCAAGTCCCTTGTGACTTGCTTAGGTGGCAAGTCACACTTGCCTTATGCTCTCCTTTTGGCTCCAAATACCACAATCTAGATCCTTTTTCCCTCCATTTTCTAGACCACTTGGCTCTCCTTTTCTACTATAAATAGAGAGCTTAGGACCCTTGTATTTTCATTCATGAATATAGTAGAGAAACTCTGTTGAGATGACTCCAGACTCCTATCTTTTTGTGAATCAACTTAGGCTAGAGTTTTCCTTCTTGGTTTCCTTTAGCCCCCTTCCTTGAGTGTTGGCCCAACCTCACTTAAGAGCTTCTCCAAACATCATTGCCGCACAACTTCTCCTCTCATCTTCTAACTTGCGCACCTTCATCCTTCTCCATGGAAGCTTCATCAATTCCGCATGGCTTCTCCTTGGCTTCCTTACTCTTGAAGATGGACTCATCATGTGGTATCTGGAGACTTGGTTGATCAAGCTTGACGTCAAGAGATAAGTTCATCTTCCTTGTGATTTTTCTTTCAATTTTTGTGTTGTTCATTACTTCCTTTGATTGTCTTTCAATTTTTGTGTTGTTCATTCTATCATCTCTTAATTAGAACCTTCTTAAATAGTAAAAGCGCTTGTAGATGGTGAGTGTGTTTTGCAACATCAAGTCTCACCAAAGTAGGCCGCATAGTTAGACTCCAAATCTTTTTGTTTTTGTTGCTTAATTGTTAGTGTGTGTCTAATTCTATTTTAGAAGTTTTGTGCAATATTCTTTGAATTACTTTGGCAAGGAAAGACTTGGTAAGTAAGCAATCCAAGTGATTCACCTCTCTTTTCTGGAAGATAATTCAAGAAGTTTGCTATTTACTTCTTCTTTAGAATATCTTAGTTAGCTTTTAGTAATCATGGCTAGTCAACCCTCCCTACATAGTGCAAGTGATTATGAGGATTCAATTCATAGTTTAAAACATGTTTCTCAACAAATCAAATCACTTGAACTATGGAGACAACAAGAGGCAATTTACAAGGTGAAAGATCAATTGGAAAGAGATGGCCAAATTGCTCTCTTGGAGGAACAAATCAAAGCTTTAAAGAAAAGAGATCAGAAAATCCAAAATAAGCTAAAAAGTAGGAGTAATTATAGCAAAGGGTCTAGAAGTGGAGCTTCAATATATGGGGAAGAGGAAGGATTAAGATTAGGAGAATATTATCAACAACCTTCCCACATTAGAAGGCAAAGAAAAGACCCTAATCCTAGAGAAGTTAAAGTAGACTTGCCTCACTTTCAAGGAAAGGATGATGTTGAAGCTTATTTTGATTGAGAGATGAAGGTTGAGCAACTCTTTGCTTGCCATCAAGTTAGTGAAGAAAGGAAAGTGCCTCTTAGCCCTCGAGGTCATGGTCCCTTTAAAGTGTTGAAAAGAGTCAATGATAATGCATATAGGCTAGAGTTGCCTGAGGAATATGATGTACATGCCACCTTTAATGTTGTTGACTTACTACCTTTTGCAGGTGGTACAGATGATAAGGCAGAAATTTCAGATTTGAGGACAAATCATTCTCAAGAGGGAGGGGACGATGACATGCCTCTAACCAAGGGACCCACAACAAGAGCAATGGCTAGGAGGATACAACAGGAATGAGCCTTCAATGCACATACAAGGCCCAAGATGAACTTTACATGGGCCAAGGAAGATGTGAAGACCTAGCCAAAGACTCTTTGTTTGTAAATATTAGAATAGGGTTTATTTTTGGTCCTTGTATTTTGGGCTTTGTAGAATAGGTTTTTTATTTGGGCCATGTATTGGGCCTTAGAGGGTTTTTGGCCTTTGAAGAGAATTGGACCAAAGGAGAGTTGGGCTTGAAATTGGCCCAACAAGAGAGAGAGTGCATTTTTGTGAGGATCCAGATCCTTCTTGCTCCAAGCTTGGTCACCAAGCTTCTCGTATGCGCCTAGAAGCAAGTCCCATGTGACTTGCTTAGGTGGCAAGTCACACTTGCCTCATGCTCTCTTTTTGGCTCCAAATACCACATTCTAGATCCTTTTTCCCTCCATTTTTCTAGACCACTTGGCTCTCCTTTTCTACTATAAATAAAGAGCTTAGGACCCTTGTATTTTCATTCATGAATATAGTAGAGAAACTCTGTTGAGATGACTCCAGACTCCTCTCTTTTTGTGAATCAACTTAGGCTAGAGTTCTCCTTCTTGGTTTCCTCTAGCTCCCTTCCTTGAGTGTTGGCCCAACCTCACTTGAGAGCTTCTCCAAACACCATTGTCGCACCACTTCTTCTCTCATCTTCTAACTTTCGCACCTTCATCCTTCTCCATGGAAGCTTCATCAATTTCGCATGGCTTCTCCTTGGCTTCCTTACTCTTGAAGATGGACTCATCATTTCAAGAGTAAACTTTACAAAGTGCCATAAGTCCCTCTTTTATAGAAGAGAATGTCACTAATGCACATGCACATGAAACTTTATTTGAAATGAAATGCAAGCTTGCAGAAGAAGTCTCTCTCTTCACCCTTGGATGCTCATGATGGGTTGGATGTGTGACAAGTGGCATGACACTCCCTTGCAAGCTAGAAGTCATACCTTTCTTATGGTAAGTAGAGTTTCTCGGTCAAGGCTCCCTATTGGGCTTGGATTAGCCTAATTAAAATCCAATGAACAAATTTATTTAGCTTACTATTTATGAAAGCAAGGCCTCAATGGGCCTAATTTTAAAATCTACTCGAATGCTTAATCATGCAATCTCTTTATATCTTCACATCTTCTTTGGCCCATGAAAAGAGTAATTGAAGCCCATGAGAAGTGTGACCATTTTGAGGAAAGCCCATTTGAATCTTTCTTAACATATTAGGCCTTTACTTGGGCTTGGGCCTTGAGGTGCATGTGGACCATGAAATGGGCCTTGACATTGGCCTAAGCTATAAGCCTTGGGGTGGATTCATCAAGAAGTTTAATCAATTGTGCATGCTTCTTCTCCTTGAATATGGAGTCATCATGTGGTATCATGAGCTTTAGTTGATCAATCTTCAAGCTATAAGTTAGTTTCTTCTTCTTAATTTCGTGTTGTTTCATTAGGTTTCTTGCTTATCTTGAACTTTTGTCTTCCATTCACCTAATTCATTACATGGTTCTTATCATTGTTCCTTTTGGAACCATTTGACCATTGTGCTTAAGAACTCAACAATGGTGAATTTATGTGCCTTTTACATTTCCGTTTGAATCTTTATTCATCTTCTATTTCATATATTTTGAGTCATTTTGATTTTAAGATCCATATGTGTTGTTAAGAGTCATGTGTAGTCCATTTATTCAATAAATTGCATTGTTTAGCCATTTGATTTTTGCTTCATTTGTGTGTTCATTGTGTTTAGGTTTTGTGTTGTTTTTAATTGAATATATGAACACTTTATTCTCTATTGAAGCCATGGAAATGCACCTTCACATCTAGATAACTTTGTTTATCTTAATGTGCAGTGGGAATTTCCTTGTGCTTGCTTAATCATCTAATTACAAATTCAATTTTGGCTATTATGTACTTTTGAGTGCTTTTAATTTTCTGCATTTGAGTTCATATTTATTAATTACTCCTTAGCAATTTCTTTAAACTTGGGTTTCTATTGTGTTTGTTTCAAGTTCTTACTCTATATTTTTGCTTCCTTTAAGTTTCCATTCTAGTCTTTGCTTCTTGTTTCAATTATATGTTACATGGTGAAGCATTGGTAGTGGTTATTCTATTTTGGTGCCAAAAAGTGTTGTTGTTAAAAGAGCACAAAATGAACAAATAAAACTTCCAAAAAGAAGTATGCAAAAGAGTAAAAGAAAGTGTCATCTTGCACCATTAGCATTTGGCAAAACGAGACAAAAAGCATTTTGATGAGTTCATATTTTTTTCCCTCATTTAATGTTTAATTCTATGTATTTAATTTAATTTTTGTGCTTAAAAGAATGTCTTAATTGACAATTCAGACAATTGGGTTTATTGAACTTGTGCGATAAAAATGTCTTAAAAAGTGATTTTAGTTGCATAAAATATTCCTAGATATTCTAATGTTTGTTGATGTAACAGAAGTTAAATTTGGTTCATTAAAGGTGTGAAATTAAATTTTTTAAAGTTACAAAATAAAGCCAAAATCACGCCATGTCATCAATCCACCACTTTCAAATCTGGCCAAACATATGTTGCCATGTGTCAACCTCTCAATGGACAATCAAAGATGGTCAAAGTCTGGTGAAAGCTAGTAAATGTTGGTCAAATAAAAGGGGTTAAGATGCAATTATTGATATATTGGGATTTACTTACAAATTTGGATTGCAATAGCGTAGGGGTTGGATTGGAATTTTGGCAAGATTTAGTTATTGGTAATTATTTAGATATTTTTAGATAATTAATCAAATAATATCAACTGAGAATATGTCTCCCCAAATATTTTTAAATATTCATGATCACTATAAAGATAAATAATATTTATCTTTATCTTTATTTTAAAAGATATTTGAAAGATTTTAGCGACAGAAAAACCAGTCCAAGTCCTATATAAAGAGACAAAGGGAGAAGTAGAAAGAAAAAGTTCGACACTTCGGATTTTAGGAACCCTTAGGGGGACCTTATTATGTTCTCTCTTTGTACTTTCTTCTTCAATTTTTATTTACTTTTGCATTTCATGGATGGCTAAGCTTCAAGGGTTAGTTCCACTGTAATTTCTTAATTTGATTTTGAGGTTTGAATGAATTTGTTTGTTCTTTTGATTATTATAGTGATATCATTCATTTATGTCTTTTGGTTCTTAATTTAGTAAAAGTAATGATTTTTGCATTGTTGCAAGTTGGCACAGTGTTAAGTTTAACATAACAATCATGAGTCTAAGAGTTTTTAAGTTTTAATTGAGAAGTTACTTTGGTTAATTTTAGAAACTTTCATATGATTGAATGAGTTTTTGCTAATAATTGAGAAGTTACTTTGATTAAAGGTGAAAAAAACTAATTAGAATTAATCAAGAAGTTACTTTGGTTAATTAGCTTTTTATTAGATATAAGAGGTAAAAGAATAAACATGATTAGACATAGTAATATTTAATTACGAAATTACTTTGGTTAAATTTACTATGATTAATCTATAAAGTTCTTGCTTTTGATTGAGAAGTTACTTTGGTTAAAAGTGCGGACGCTAACAAATTAATTGAGAAGTTACTTTAGAAAACCAATGATGAATCCTATTTGGAAAAAGTAGTGGAATTAACCTGTTTTCTTTACTATTATTTCTATCTCTTTTCAATTCTATTTCTTTCTTTCATTTATCTTAATCCTCTTATAATTTGATTAACTCTTTTGTATATTTTTTATAAGAACTAATTTGTTAAAAAGCAATTTCGTGTTCGTTGGGAGACGACTTTGGGTTACTTTACCCTTTCTATTTTGTTGACTACTTTCTTAACATTATTGAAATCATTATGAATAAGTAGTATTAATTTGTTCGTTTCACGACAACGTTATCACATTTCTTCAATTCTAGTCTTGTGTTTGGTTGCAGTCTTTTAGTCTATTAAATGCGTTTTCAACAGATTAATTGGTTGGCTGCCATAGTTCTATTATTAATATATTCAATCAACTGAATTAACTTTCAATCAATTGATTTCACTTAATTCAAGTGAAATAAAAAAAAATTGAACAGATAAATCAGCTTGTTGAATATGCTAACAAACAAACTATAAAGTCTGGTTTTTTAGAGAGATCATTAACATTTGTCATTTTGAGCATGAAATCGGTGTTAATACTTTGCTAAATTCTCTCTCTCTGAATCATACAAATCTATAGCTCTTCGTGTGGTGATCTTTGAATTCTTGGTGCATTTTGCTAGACATAAGAGACTTGGAGAAAAAGGTTTGGTTGGCTAGAGTGATGAAGGCATGACCACCTCCTTAGAAGCTCCGTCAAGAAGGATCACTAGAAGCATGTCTAGAGGGGAGTCTTCTATTCCATCACCTTTATCTTTGTTTTGCATTACTTTAGTTTGAATTCCCTAAGTTGGTTTCTAGTTGATTTATTTTGGTTGACTTG
>Ga0214544_1007281_pt1 | contig 19562 bp, 7 predicted proteins | sample CNSS3metaG_FD_160074 | JGI IMG/M metagenome (GOLD analysis project Ga0214544, IMG submission 160074) | Root nodule microbial communities from cowpea collected in UCLA plant growth center, Los Angeles, California, USA - CNSS3 | ecosystem: Host-associated > Plants > Roots > Nodule | place: USA... | reverse complement strand
ATAAATTGAAACAACTGAGAGAAGACACTTTAATACTCTGTTATCAAGTGGAGTGTGTAAGAAACTTTTCTCACATAGCAACAACATAGTTTTCACCACGAGTCCCCACTTTTTTTTTTTTATTAAATAAATGTTGCTTTTCTCTATTAAACACTCACTAAATTAAGTGAATAAAGCAGAAGTAAACCAACAATAGCTACACAACACACTAGTATTATAGTATGTTTGGCATAAATAAATAAAGAGGGAGGAATAATCTATAAAAAAAAGAAGGAAAAGTATTATAGTATGTTTGGCAAATTTAAAATTCCTTCACTAGTAAAGTATGACAATTAGCAAAGCATTCTATCATTGAAAATTTTGAAGTAAAAACTTCAGGGAAATATAAATATCATTGCATCAATCAAATAAAATTAGTGCATAAAAAGAATTAGAATGATTCATTCCCTATGGTTTTTCAGAAACCCGTGCGCATTTTATTTCAACTTTGTTTGTTTTCACAACTGCCAATACAAAATATTTCCAAATTTATAGGAATTTCTGTGTTGAGGAAACGTATTAATTGAGCTATGATCCATGATCATTGGTGGTATATGCATGGAACCTTCCCATTAATCTTGGTCATAATTTAATCTGCAAAAAGTTAGTTTTTCAAGTTACAAATGACCACTAAACTACAAAGGAATCTCCTGCCATGTTTTGAAGCATCTAGTGCTTCAAAATGAAGTTTTCTAACATAAAAAAAAATGTAGTGACACCAGATTTACTAAATCTTCTACTATTGAAAATTTCAGATTTTTAAGAAAAATAATCCACAGATATAATCCGTAATCATGCATCGTTTTTATAGACAAATTTAGCATTTATAAACCGTTCTGATATTTGAACATAAAAATCTGTGTATTATATGTAATAAATAGAACATTTCCTACAAAAAAAAATTATTGTATTTAAATTATTAATGTAAAAAATATGACTTGTTAAGTAATCACATGATCATCAACCTGTAATCATAATCATCTGTGCATAATTATATCCAAATGAAAACAACCATGTGACATCTTTATTTTTTTTAATACACACAGTTTCATGTTTTGAAATTGAAAGAGAAAACTTTTTTTTGCTCTCTAGAACTACGATTACTATTCACTGAAAAAAATCGTTCTTAAATAAAAGTGTAAAATGAATTGTTCTGAAAATATTATGAAAGGCAATTACATTTGCGAATGATATAGTAATTACATTGTTTTAATTTAACTTGCATCTGGCGCCAAACCATGGTAAAACCGACACTACAAAGTGATTGGATAAGATAAAATATAATATATTAAAATAGAAACAAATCCCTCAGAAATTGGATAAATTACTGTACAACAGTGGATGAAAAAGGAAAAATAAATTACATCCTTCTCTTAATTTTTTTAATTTGATGGAGAGCATGCCAAATTCTGTGTTAGTTGTTCCTCCCACTGCATTCTCTTATGCAAAGCGATGAATTCCTCAACCGCACGATTGAATTCCTCTTCACTCAACTCTTCCACGCACCGCAATTCACTCTCAAACGGCCTCCTCAATCGCACCGTCTCCCATCTCTTCAACTCTCCCCGGGCAGCCGCCACCACCATCCGCCGCTCGTAACTCTCCGACTGAACTCTCCGGTAGGGCTTCTTCTCCGACACCGAAACCGCCTCCGTCACCGTCGCCACTGTTGTGCAACTGCTCGCCGCCGTGGTCTCGGTAACCGCCGTGACAGTTTCCACGAATTCTTTCTCTGCGGTACGAGGTTGTTCCTGTTGCGCTGTTACGACGAGGCGAGACTCGCTGTGGTTGAGGATTTCGTCGTAGTCGTCGGTGCAGACACCAACGTTGTTGTCGTTGTTGTTATTTTCTTTGTTTTTGTTATTGGAGAGTGCGAAGAGGAAGAGGATAATGGCGTTTAGGAAAAGAAAAGCGTAGAAAGAATTATGGAAGAGTGAAATGAACGTGTGGTGGAGATGAGAAAGTGTTTGGAGGGTGATGGGGAAGGAAAAGGAGTGTGAGAAGAACAAAATTGCGGCACCAACGTTGAACAAGTGAAAGATGTTTTCGAGGTTTAGTTTTCTTTGGATTCTTCTCATGGCATTGGCTTTGTCGTTTAGCAAGGAAGCCATTGAAAGAGGATTTAGAGTTAACAATGTTGAAGGAAACGAAAGGACCAGGTTGCTGCGACATTAAAATTCTAAGTCCTTTATATAGACAACGACACAGCACACGGTGATATATAGTTGTGAACTTCCCCTTTTTTTTTAAACTAGAAATTAGAAAGAGATCACTCCCACTATGAGCACGTAAAAAAAAGGTTTGTATAAATAGAGAACGATAATTAAATTTTTTTTTTTTTTTAACTTTAGCTTTGTTATTACAACAAGTTCTTTCTATTTTTGTGTTTAACATTTCTTTTGTCAGCTTGTGCTGAACAATTTATAGAAGTGTTTCATACTTATAATTATTTCAATCATTTATAAAAAATTAATGGTAGATAGTAATGTTGTGGATAAGTACATCATTCGACTTCTTGATTTTTGTTGTCCAAGTAATGTTACGTATATTATTATCTTCGAAAGTAAAGTGAGTGCACTTTAGTTAAACGAAACTTTATTTATTTATATGATAAATATTTTTATTTATTTATTTTTTAACAATAAGTTATGATTCTGTCAAGTGAAAATAAATTTCTAACTGTCTGAAAGAAAAATATAATTCTGACTAAGATTGTATTAGATTCGAGTTGTGTTGTGAATGAAGAAAAAAATTAATTGAAAGTAAAAAACATTCTACGAAACATGTCAGATAATTTTCTTGAGAGATTAATGGTTGATCAACATATTAAACTAATATTTTACTTTTAATCAATTAGTGGATATATATTTGAATTGAATTTGATCAATCTTTTTTAATCATTATTAAAGATTTTTTTTTCTTCAATAACTTATTTCATTGTGGTATATTATAAAAATTATTTTATATAGTATTATTGATAAGTAATCATATATTTTTAAAAGAAGATAAATATACACTATTCATAAAAAATAATAAATATGTTAGTTAATTGACTTATATACTTAAAATAACTCAATTATATTAATGATTTTATTATTATTTTTATTGATTTTTTGTTATTTAAAAGCTAATTTTTTATAATTCAGCATATAAACTAAAAAATATTGTTTGAATCTTGTATTGTTATTTAAGATGGAAGAACAAGTTTGTTTTTTATGATTTATGCATGTTCATATTTCCAAGGTTGTGAGGAAAGAGGTATCTAGTCCAAGCGAAGAGATTCGGCTAGAAACACAAGTCATTACAGTGTAAATTACTTATTTAGCCTTTGATTTTAACAAGACACGATGATTACATGTTTTGGTCTCAAAAATATGAAAGGAAATAATTGATTCTCCTCTCTTTAATAATTGATTCTTCCATTTTTGGTAATATAACTTTAATAATGTAAGTAAGAAATCGATTATCCATATATATATATATATATATATATATATATATATATATATATATATATATATATGATTTTCATTTTGTTATTTTATGTTTTTGATATAACCATTATAAAAAAATAAATAATGATAATATATTTATAAAACACGTTACATCACCCACAAAAAACTTTCCTAAAATTTCATTTCAAATTCTTTTATTTCACATCATTTTTTTTCTTAGTTTAAACAATTTCATTTTTACTTATTTTTTTTATCAAATTTAATTTTTTTAAATTGATATTCAAATGCAAATAAGTTTCAAATCTGGCACCGTACTAAAATCATTTATTACTATTTGTAGTGATAAAAATGCTTTTAAATTCTGTGGTAAATATTTACTCAATATTCAATTAAAATATTTAATAAATCCTAATAATTAAAGCCCGTCCTTTTATATATCTTCGTTGATGTTTTTGATTATAACGGTAAAAAACTGTAAAATATATTTTTTAAAAAGCCTCTAACCAAACTCTGATATTATGTTAAAAATAGACTTTAAGTTTAACTCAATCCCACAAAATCGGCTAGTAAAGTGAGGTTTGCATCTCACTTATATACTATAAAATTGTCTTATCTCTAATCGAGGTGGGACTTCCAATAATAAAGGACAACACCCAAAAATTCAGTAAAAAATATGGACTCTGGGCACAGACTAGATAAGATGCATACGTGCAATGACTTAAAATAATGTGATTATGTATATGGATATTTTGAATTGTATCATGACATATTAGATTGTAGTATTAAATACAAAATTCATTAGAGAAATAATATATTTATGTATGTTGAGAAGTTAAAGTTTCAAATTGTACATAAAAACATTATATCTAAATTTCATAAACATACATAATTTTTTAAGCCTACACTTACGCTACCAATACATTTATCGTGATTATTTTTTTTGTGTTTGCTTTATTGTGATTTCTTTGTGCCGTGCCCTGTGTAGGAAGCAAATGCATTGATATCGAATAAACTGTTGAGAGAAAAAAAGAAAGATTCCTGAGAAGGAAGAAACAAAGTCTCAACCAAATCCAATGGAAGCATATAGAAAGAGAGTGATTAATTATTAAAGTCATGAAAAGAAGAAGCCAAAAGGCTAAAAGTAAAAGGAATATGTGAAATTATGTACATTGAAGGGCTGGGATTGGTTTGCACGAGAAAGATGAAAGGGAAAGTGTAAAAGAAGGATCGTTGATGAAGAACGTAACTAACCACTCACGGAACCAGGAAGAAAACATTCATGCATGAAACCCATGAACAATTCATTCACCAAATTAATTTCAGAAAAGAGAAAAAAAGCATCACTTTCCCATGCAATGCAACACTGGTAACCATGTATTATTATATTTAATATTAAATACATTTTTATCCCTTTATCATAAAATTAAAATTCATTCGTGTTTCACATTTTAATATATATTTTTTTCAAATTTTAAAAATAAATGAATATAATCTTTTTAAATTAATAATATTAATTTTGTTAGACTTGTTAAACGATGTTTTAATTTGATATTTGAAATGAAACTTATTAAAACGATGTAAAATAATCTAATTGTCATTCTAAAACACATGTTAAAACTCAACTGGATTAGGAGAACTATATTTAAACAATAATCTTTTTATATTTATTGCAAATTTTGATAAGTTCACATCTTATTAATACATATATGCTATTATCGGAGAACTTGTTACAATTGTAAATTTCTCTAACTCGTTTTAAACCGTCTGATCTTATGATATTGTATATTACATATTAGTATATATTTTATGTAAGGTTTCTACTTATGCATATATTTACCTTGTCGTTTTATTGTGTTTGTTTCATAAAGTCACTTTATTTTTCCAGTACTCCATCATTCTGGATTTTATTTTTAAATACACTAAATCAATTTTGGGAATTATTTTTTGGAAGATAATCACTACTCACTCTTATTATAGAAATTTTTTTCGAAAGCTTTGAAAGGGTGCAGGGAGAAATTCGATAGGTGCAAAAAGCCCAATATGAACTTTTAACTTATTCCAATCCGCTAAGGACCACCTCTCATTTGTTCTAGAAAGGGTTTAGAGGGTGGATATCTTTTTTCCTACACCTCCATATTTTTCTTCTATAGTTGCATTAATATGAAAATTTTCACATTGTCTTTCACAGATTATAAAGTAAAAATTTATTTTAAAAAATTTATTTTTAGATTACACAATTTCAAAGTTACTTTTTTACTTGAAAAAATAAATAAATTTTAGATTATATAAATCAGAAGTTGAAAATAACTTTTTTGATTGTAAAATCAATAAACCACGTGGTCTTGTTTTTCTCCAACTTCTCTCTCTTGACTCCTTCAAAGAAAATTACATGACTTTCGAATTGTATAATTTAAAAATAAAAAATAACTTTCATATTGTCTAATTTGAAAACTTCTTTTAAATACAATAGAATTTTCTTATTCTATACTTTTAAATTATACGATCTAAAATATATATTTGACTTTCATATTTATGGGAGTGAAGAAAAAGAGTACCGAGAAGCAGGAAAAAAGAATACCCTTTTAGAAATAATATTTTACATTTCAAAAAGCCCATTACAAAATAGATAATAAGAGGTGGACAAAAAATTAAAGAAGTGCGAAAAGAAAATTCTCTGAAGATGCTGGACCTACACTAGTCTTGCTTAGCTACGAAGCCCATTAACTGACTGTCCAAACCTTAAACTATATGGACCCTCCCAAAAAGAAAAAACACGAGAACAGCAACGTACAATAAAACAAACAATATGATTATGAATCGTGATTAATAAATAATTTGATTAAAATGAATAAATTTATATATTTTAAAAAATTAAAGTTTAAATTAGTTCAAAATTTTAAAATGAACTAATTTTAAAATTTACTAAAAATTAAGAAGCAAGTACATAACCAAAAGTAATTGTTCCGTAACTCTATTTACTTGTTACATGTTTATTTTGGACCTTAAAGAAAACAAAAGACGTGATCACTTTTGTTTTTGAAACTGGACAGTGCCTTTAATAGTCTCCCTATGTTATGATAGTTATAATAATGTACCTGTACCCCATTGGCTATCTAATATATACATATCAATCAAATAATAACTCTTTATCATCTTAAATGTATAAGTATAATTGACGTTTGAAGGTTAATTATGATTTGACATGGTGATTTATTATTCACAAAAATAGTATATTATGCATATGATTGAATATTTTTATTTTGCATTAAATATGTAAATTTTGATATGAATTTTAAATTTGGTTCTTGTTTAAATTTTAATATATTTTGATTTTTAAATTTTAAAAGTTATTTTTTTTATTATTAGTTGTGTCTGAAAGTGATATATGAATTATTTATACAATTTAATATATTTATGTTTTATTAATTAGAAAAGTCGTCCAAAAAAAGTAATAATATTAACATCATTATATTAAAACTAGTGTAAACATATGTAGTATCGCGTATATATACGCATTTTTTAAATATGCATGATATTATATTAGTAGATGATAATATTATAATGTTATAAAATTAATATATAAAATAAAATTATATTTATTAAAAATAAAGTAAAATATATCAGAACTTATGAAAGAATAATCATTGATAAATAAAAAAGAAGAAAAGAAATAAAGATAGACGATTTTATAAAAAGCTTGTAAAAGTAATGGTCAATTTTAAAAAAATTTAATAAATTATTATATTTAAAGGGTAAAATTGGTATATTGAAATGTGAACACACAAAAAAAAATCATTTTATATATTATCATAATAGATAATTACATCGTTATTTTAAAATTTGAAAATCAAAATATATTAAAATTTAAAAAATAACTTTCGTCATCCAAGTTTTGGGTTCAATCCTTTAATTTTTCTTTAATGGGTTTTACGCCAAATAGTTTCATTTTGAATTGGGTGATCTTAACATTTATCGAATATAGAATTTAGATGAGGAACACATAAAACAATGATTTAGTTTGATAGGTTTTATTTAGTTGCAAAAATATAATGCAAGAAAATGACATTGAATTGTGGACGAGGAATGAAGATACTAGACAAACAAAACCAAAGTGGGTCTTAGGTTGACACATTATGCAGAACAACTGTGACATGTTTTACTCACCTCACTCTGCACTTCACACATTCAAATTTCACAGTACCACTGAGTGTGATAACCCTCCCACATGCTTGTGCTGCTTTTTTATTTTCATCACTCATTATTTTCTTGACCTTTTAAAAAGTAGCAACCATTTCATTCTCACTAACATTTGAGTAAATATTTTTGTATAAAGTTTTTTTATACTAAGATTTTTATAGGAATTGTCAATGTATAATAATAAATTATATTTTTTAGGTTGTTTAAACTATTTCATTATTGTTATTTCCCCGAGAGTCGTTGAATAGTGAGGTGCGTGGTTATCGCAATCAAACTCGGAGGAAAGTGTTTTGATTTATTGCAATAAATAAAAGGTCATCACCACCTCTTTAAAGATCTCCACGTTATGCATTTTTTATTTATTTTATTTCACAATAATTAAAATTAACACCAATTCTGGTTGTTCTGATTCAATCCATTATAAACTTAGCTTTATTCAGGGAAATCCATTTTTTAATTCATGATTAAAACATTTTTTATCCGTGAATAATGCGACGAATATTTAATTAGAGTAACATTTTTCTGTTATTAATATATTTAAACTTGTTTAATAATGTATAAATATACATATGAAGAAATTCAGTACCAGAAAAGTATCAAAGGTAAATTTTGTAAGTAAGCAACAATAAGTTTTGCAGAAGAGAATAATATTGTGTTTACTTGAAAAAAAAAATCATCGGAATAATCATACTTCACATTTATCTGTTGCTTAGTACAGCTATATTATTCTCGTTGAAAAATACAGCAATATTATTCTACGTTGAAAAATACAGCAACATTAGTCTTAATTTTGAAATATATTATTAATGCGAATACTAAATATTAAAAAGTAAAACTAAAACAGTGATAATCGCAACATACCATGCATACAAATAATTATTTAAATATTTAAAAAATAATAATTCGTGTTAACAATTACTTGTCAATTAATATAACATTTTAACGTTTCCAATTGACGAGTGGTTTTATTATAGATAATTAATAATACACCAATAAAAAACAATGGCTTAAAATTATTTTTGACTGCTATTATTTCATATAATATGTGACTTTAATTCTTATAAAATTTTAATCATAGTTTTACTTTAAAAATTTTATAAAGTTAAATAATTTTGGTTAAATATCGAAGTATAAATAATCGTTAAAAGCCATTACCATATTAATCCGACTCTGGTTATTCAAAATACTGGACAATAGAGAGAAGATAAAGAAAGAAACAACATTGAGAATTAAGAAGCAGGAGTTAATTTAATAACTAAATAAGTCAGGGTTTACGTTTTCGATTTTGATGCAAGTTAAATAAAGTTTAAAAAAGAAACACGTAACAATGGTGGGAACTAGGAAGTGTCAGTGTTAGGGAGCAAGTCAGAAAAACTAGCAAGGAAGTGCTGAGTCATTGACAGAAGGACTTCGCAGGTTTCTCGTGAGTCCTCACAGTAGAATCTGCCCCTTAGTTGCCGATTAAAGTCACTGTGTTCAACTTCATCGCTTTCTTCTCCATTGCCACATTTCTCTCTAACTTCTATTTTCTGCCCTCCCAGGCCCCACCTTCGTTTTCCTTCAACCAACTCTCTCAATTGGAAAAGTGGGTTCTCTAAAAAATCTGATTTTTTTGGGGCCCTTTTTCACTTGAATCTCCGCAGTTTTTGATTCCTCAACTTATGGTGCAAATTGTCTGAAAAGTTTGGTGCTTTATCAAAGTGATTTAGCTCCTCTGTTCCTTCCCTCGCACAAACAGTGTAGTCCAATTTTCATTGAGCAGAAAGGTACTACCAATCACCAAATCCAGAAAGGTTTCTGTTTCCGTCGTTCAATGGAGTCAAGTCGTGCAACCCTGGGTGGCATTCTGGCTAAAGTTAGTGAGGGAACTGGAAGAAACAGGAGAAGTGGGTTCTGGGGTGAGAGTACAAGGGGAAGTGGGAACACAAGGTTTTTGAGTGTTCAATCATGCAAAACTTCACGAACCAGTAAGAATCTTAGAAACTCCAAGCCTCGTGGAGTTGCACGTGCTGTTCTCACATCAGACATCAACGAAGATTCCGTGGTAAATCAACAAATGCACACACATCATGTATTGAAAGAAAAATTTTATTCACTTTGGTGTGTCTCTGATTGTTTTAATAAGCATTCAGTTTCAACGCTTAACCGCAGTTCTTCCTTTTAGGCATATCAGAGGGTGCCCACTTTTGAGACCCCCGAAGTGAACCCAAAAAGCGTGGCTTCTATAATTTTGGGTGGAGGTGCAGGAACTCGTCTCTTTCCTCTTACTGGCAGAAGAGCCAAACCAGCGGTATAATGTGATTTTCAGTTGGAATTTTGTTGGTAACGGTTGCTTTGCTATGATTGCAAATCCTTTATGCAAAGTTTCTTGGTTTGAATGAGATTCTCAGGTTCCAATTGGTGGGTGTTATAGACTCATAGATATCCCCATGAGCAACTGCATCAATAGTGGCATCAGAAAAATATTCATTTTGACGCAGTTTAACTCTTTTTCTCTCAACCGCCACCTGTCCCGGACATACAGCTTTGGAAATGGCATGAATTTTGGAGACGGTTTTGTGGAGGTAGGTTGCTGTTATGTTTGAAAAGAAGTTTTGATTTCAGAACTTAGTAGATGTTGTATGAGAAACTGATTGCTGGGTGGTATGAAATTGTTTGAGAAAATGGTTTTTAGAACCAGAAAGTGGTAACAGAACCAAACAAGATCCTTATTTTTCTTCTGGAAAGTGTTTTTTTTTTTTTTTTTTTTGGGTTAAGTTTTGTTAAGAATTGATTTGTAATTATATGTGAACAGGTCTTGGCTGCTACTCAGACGCCTGGAGAGGCAGGGAAGAAATGGTTCCAGGGAACAGCTGATGCTGTTAGGCAATTTATTTGGGTTTTTGAGGTAAAAACATATGATATGATGTTGTGTATTTTCTAAAAATCCTATTTTGATATATGGAGTAGTGAATATGGTTCTGCATGATTTTGCAGGATGCCAAGAACAAGAATGTGGAGCATATATTGATACTTTCTGGGGATCATCTTTACCGGATGGACTATATGGACTTTGTACAGGTATAAATGGTATAAAGTTTGATCTAACATTACAAATGATAACATTTATAGTTTTCTGAAACTAATAATGATTTTGATGGGACTATGATTGCAGAGACACGTTGACACGAATGCTGATATCACAGTTTCATGTGTTCCCATGGATGACAGGTATCTCTACGTGAAAATCTGCATGATTTGATTTCTTACAATAAAGGAACTTCACCTTATTCACAAGAACTAAACATTCACTGAAAAAAATGATATCAGTTTTTTTATCTTGAGTTGAGTTTGAAGTTGATCAGCGTTAATTCTCTTGTAGCCGGGCATCAGATTATGGACTGATGAAAATTGATAAAACCGGACGAATTGTACAGTTTGCAGAAAAGCCAAAGGGATCAGATCTAAAGGCTATGGTACACCGATAGTATCTTGATTCCAAAGTCTTAAACACATACCTTTTATTTGAGTAATTGAGATTTTGATTTAGTTATTAATAAATTGTCAATAACTGCAGCGTGTTGACACTACTCTTCTAGGGTTATCGCCACAAGAAGCAGAAAAACATCCTTATATTGCATCCATGGGTGTCTACGTGTTTAGAACTGAAACTCTGCTGCAACTATTAAGATGGAAATGTTCTTCATTCAATGACTTTGGATCTGAAATTATCCCATCTGCTGTGAGCGAGCACAATGTCCAGGTGAGAGGGAATTTCTCGTTGTTGTTCTTTTTTTAAAATCTTTGAATGCTAACAAAGTAATCTCTTCTGGTTTAGCAGTAACCAGCCAATTTTCTCTTTCTTTTTTGCATCTCAGGCATATTTGTTCAATGACTACTGGGAAGATATTGGAACTATAAAGTCCTTCTTTGATGCAAACCTTGCCCTAACAGAACAGGTTACTTCAAATAGCCCATAATTTTTTTAATGGCTATACACTTTTGGTAACTTTTCACAATTTAGAAGCATTAATTGTTTATTCTTTAGAATCTTGCTGATATAATAGAAGACTTGATTATAGTTTTGATAAAATGTGATTTTTACTATTGAATAAGTTTTCATTGAAAAGGGAAAGTGTAGTAATCCAATAATTAGTTATTTATGGTATTACTTGCAGCCTCCTAAATTTGAGTTTTATGATCCAAAGACACCTTTCTTCACTTCCCCAAGATTCCTCCCCCCCACTAAAGTAGAAAAATGCAAGGTATGACAGTCAACTATTACTAAGTTGCTTTGTGAGATTGGACTCTGCTGAACATGACTCTGTTGATTTAATGGGTTGGTTTCATAGATTGTGGATGCAATTATTTCTCACGGTTGCTTCTTGAGGGAGTGTAGCGTTCAGCACTCTATTGTGGGAGTGCGCTCACGTTTAGAATCTGGTGTGGAGCTTCAGGTAAACAATAATCTGTACTGCATTTTCACTCTAAGTCGTAGGAATCAATTTTTAACATCCCTAACACAATTCCACCTTTTTATCTTCTGTTTTGGATCATCAGTGATAAATGCTTTATACCTTGGATTTTGTTGTCCAGGATACCATGATGATGGGTGCTGATTACTATCAGACCGAGTCAGAAATTGCATCTTTGCTGGCAGAAGGAAAGGTTCCAATCGGTGTTGGGGAAAATACAAAAATCAGGTGCGTTTGATTGAGTCTCGTGAAGAGTTTCCTCTTATCTGTATTCTACAACATTCAAACCATAATAGTGTTTCTTTTTAAGGAATTGCATAATCGACAAGAATGCCAAGATAGGAAGAAATGTGATCATTGCAAATGCAGATGTGAGTAGTGTTTGAACACGTTGCTTTCAGAAATTTCTGCAATAGACTTACGTACTGATATAAATCCATTGATTTCTCAGGGTGTTGAAGAAGCTGATAGGGCCAAGGAAGGATTCTACATAAGGTCTGGCATCACGATTACACTGAAAAATGCAACCATTAAAGATGGAACAGTTATATGAAGCATTCAACAGGCCTCTTTGTAATAGTAGTCTAGAAATAAATACATTCACTCGAGGACATACCCCTTGATGAAACGCATGCTTGTACATTACTAAGTTTCTTTCCATATATCTCAATAAATGATAGTCATGCCCATAACACTTGTAGGACACATCTCTTGTAATACTTTAACGAAAATTACTAGCCACTCTGCACTCTACAATTATTAGGACACTCCATCCTCACACAATTAAGTTACAAAGTTGCTAACTTTCTCTCTTTCTCTATATTATATATAGATTTTTGTGGTTAAGACATATAACTTAGTTTCCACCGTTAGCACCAACATGCCATTGGGAGCCTCTGATTTCCTTAGCTCTGTTCCACTTCTCAATGTTTCTGAGTCTGGCGTACATCTTGCGAATGTGGTTTAGTTTTTGAGACTGTTGAGCGATCAAAGTAGCCGTTGAGGGGCTTTCATCTAAGACAACCTCGTAACCATCTCGAAAAGAATCCATTCCTTGAGCTAGAAGCTGCCAAAACAAGCCACCAACAGCAGCACCACCACTACTCGCGGATGAGTATATTGCTGAATAAACCGTGTTGAATAACCGATCCCTTGGCGCTGAGTTGCCACCGAAGCTCTTTGTGGAAATGCCGAACTCCGCAAAGATAACTGGCTTGTGAAGAGTGTTCTGCGCATCTTGGATGTGCTCATCCACCCACCGCTCTAAGAATGAGATTTGCTCTTCATAACCTGAACTCGATAGCCTGCAAAGTAAACACAACCCATTCAACTTCATCATCGACAAATGTTAATCGTTAGAACTTTTTCACTGTATTCCTTGAGCCTCGTAACCTGAGTTCATAATCCCTATCACCATCTGTTCCGAACTTTTTCACTGTGCTAACCTTATTTTAGAATTTGTCATATAACAATTTTGTTGATCGAAATGTTCTCAAAAGTGAGGAATTGAAGTAAAAAGTCTAACCATTGGTCTGGGTAGGAGTGCACTGTTGCGAAATCAATGCCGGGGATTTGGTTGTTTGCAATGAAATCGGTTCCAACATTGAAGTTTGGATTGGACTGAGTCTTTGACTGGCCGTAGAAACCCTCCAAACCAGCTTCCAGCAAGTGGTTTCCATCAATGGATTTCAGGTAAGATGCCATCTCAGAAATCCAACCCTGTCAAAATGAATAGTTCTTAAAAATTAAAATTACGTAAAAGATGATTTAACATATATTCCATTTCTCCAAGTAAATGATATGTAAATTTATAAATTTTGAAGCAATACACTACACATGTGCTAAAATAAACAAGAATATTAACATGCAATCCATGTTCAAGAACTTCACTAGATGGAATTATGCATTTACCTGAACTGTTTTTCCTGATTGATCAGAAGGGCACCTAATCTCATTCATAAGTTCCCAAGCCATTATAGTTGGGTCGTCTTTGTATGCAATTCCAGTGATGCTATTACGTCTTGTAAGTACAGCCTGTAAAACACTCACATAAAATAAACTCTAATGTTACATCTCTTTTTTCACTAGTGTAACCAATTCTATACACAAGTCATTCATTCTACACGTTAAGCGCAATTTTAGGAATGAAGAATATTAAAAATAACCCTCACTTTCCAACACAAATAAGAAAACTTTAATGCTTTTATTTATAAACATTTTTTTTAAATTATAAAAAGGTAAATAATGGAAGACTTTTTTTTTAGGTGAAGGTGTAACTTGCGAGCATGAATTCTCGGTAAGATTTTTTATTGCTATGAACTAAACCCATTAAAAAAATTTACAACAAAATCAATAGTGTTGGACTCAGTTGTCCAAATATGCGGTTGAGATTAAACGTAGAATCTTTAGGACAACAATACGTCGTTTAACGACAATAATTTGTCTTTAACTCTTTCAAAATCAAGGAAAAAAACATGATTGATAACACTTTAAAGAAAACACAACAAACCACATATTTCACAATCTTCGTTTTTTTTTGTTCCCCTGTGTAGATGACAAATTATTCTCAGTCATTACTTTCTATCTCGATCTACACAGCACCCATCCTATTTTGTTGAAGCTTGTTCTATCAACAAGGATAACATTAACGAAAAAAAAGGAATAAAAAAATAATTTACCTTGATGTGGTTTTTGTAGAATCCCTTGGCCACAGGATTTGTGAAAAAATCATCTTCAGAATTTATGGACTGTCCCTGACTCCTTGCCCATTCTACGTACTGTTTCTTGCCACCCATGTTCTCATAGTTGTTCACCAAACTCAGAACCAGCTTGATCCCGTATTTTCTTGCTTCCGCTATTGCGAAATCCAATCCCTTTCATTTTCAATCCAAGAAAAACAGAGTCAACAAATGAGAAATATCACAACATGTATACATACATGGATGAAGTCTTGTCTGGTAGAATATGATTAATATTCATTGAAAAGTGAGAGACTAACCTGGAAAACTTGTTCATCGTAGGATCCAGGAGAGTATTGCAAGGGCTTGTAGCCACCATCACTGAAAGCCCAAGTTCTGGCCATGTTGAGTCCATGATTTGAAGCCTGTTGAAAGGCTGAAGAGACTTTGTTTCTCTGAGAAGGATCAGAGGCAATGTACATAAGCCAATAAGCATTGAAGCCATTAGCATAGAAGGGGCTTCCGTTCAGTATAAGTTGCACTCCTCTTGTTTTCACAAACCCACCACCACCATCATCTGCTTCTACATGGAGCACCTTACTCTGCTCCACGCTAACACACACAACAAAGAAAACCAGAAGCAACCCACGCAGCACCGCCATTCTCTCAACTTCACTCACTCTCGCTTTTCCCTGCCTTCTCGATGTGGGCTTTTAAATGCCTAGATTCCGTCCTTGTTTGTGGGGTAAGTTAGGGAAGTTATTAAAATAAAAATAAGTAGTGTGATTTTGTTAATCTCAAAAAGTGTGGAACACTGGATGGGGATTGACATGCCATAAAAGCACAGAGTGATGGTGGTAACGTGGTGGTTGAAGTCGAACAAGACGAGACTGAAGAAGGAGTGGGCCTGGTGAGTGTGGAAGTGGAAGAAGAAGCACCACAAACCTTACGTGTCAGCGTCACTGTGGGTCCATCACCACAACCGTTGAAAAAGGACAAGATGTGTGGTTAAAATTACTTGCATGTGAAAACGTTGTTTTTTGTTTAGTTATTAAATAACTCATAGTTAAATCAATTAGGTAATAGATTTATTAATTTTACTGTAATTAAATTCAAGGTTATGTTATTCTTTCTTGTTAGTAAATTCCGTAGTTTAATTCTACTAGTAGTTGTTTTGGTGATATCGTGTTTCGACAAAAAGTAGAAAAATGAGAGGCGCAATTTACGGCGTAAATTGGAGTTGCAGTTGGAGTTGGTTGCCTTCTCCTCCTTGGCTAGCTTTCATTTTCGCACCGAAAGAAAAAACATTTTATGACATTGTCGTGTTCAGTAGTCGTTAAATTTAATGAGGCTAAATTACTTTTTCTTGTTTTATACAGAAATTGATATCTTTAATAAAAAGTTTCAATTTCCAACAAGTAATTTTTTGAAGAAAAAGTAAACTTATTTAACCTAATTTAATTCGATTTTATAAGCCATTGATTACGATAAATCCATTCCCAGAATATCTATTAATGGCGAAATATCAGGGCATGATTTCCTCACTGATGGATTGACCCGGAGTGCAAACAAGGAAAATATTCGAAAGTGCAATGAATGTAAGACCAAGTAAGTAACGCAAGGAATAAAGTAGCCAACAAAAAAAAACGATTATAGTAAAGAATATCATAAAATAAAATCCTAATGCTCTCTTTGTCGACACGAATCAGTTTCATAGTTCTTCACAGTAACACAATTAAATTAAAAGATTATAATTTAATATCAGGTATAAATATTGATTCCATGAATGTGATATGCATACCTCGTGGCATGTTTCTGTTTTGGGCCCACCTGATGAGTCCAGAAACTTTCCTTGCTTATTTTTTTTCTTAATTTTAATTTTAATTGTTATATATATAAAAGAAAGAAAAAAAAAAAAAAAACCGACGCGCTTCAGAGATTGAGTAAGGTTAGGTCGTGTTTCCACAAATAGTGGTCAATGGATTTATAGCGTAACTTTATATTGATTGTTAGGTAAACAAATTTCGATTTCACTTGCTATTCTTTTCCTTTGGATTTGTACTTCTTATATATTTTATCAGTTCGTTTAATTTTAATAGAATCATCACGTGTCATGAAAATAACCTTACAAATTAAATAAGATCTTAATTTTTTAATTTTTAGCCTTTTTACTCACTCTCAATCTTCTTAAAAGTTTAGGGGATCAGAAAAATACGTGAAAATTGCTAATAATATGGTAAATTTATATTTATTATTCAAATACTAATAAAATGAAATTATACTGAATGGTTGATGTTTTTTCTAGGGTGTACGAAATGAATGTTTTATTGTGGTTGTGGATTTATGGTTTTGGAAAAGTAAAATAAATAAAAAACATAGATTATTCGTAGGATAACAGAACCCCACAAAGGTTTTCTAGGATTCGGTGTCTCCTTTTAAGTGTGCAAACTTTCTCCTACTGTTCCCTTTTCTTTTATGACTTTTCTCTTTCAAGTTACATCTTACTCAATTTTATAAATTAAAATTTGTTACATCCTATAATTTTATTATATTTCTAGATAAATCTCTCATATCCATTTCATATTGAATTTGGAATTTTTTTTATTACATTCTTTAAATATACTGATATATAATGAGTTTGATATTTCAAAATATTTTTTATATATTAAGAGTTATATATTTTAAAATTATAGTAAAAAGAAAGCACAGAAAAACTAAAAATTGAAAAAAAAAACAAACAAACCGATTTTTATCCTATTTCACAAATTATCATCCTCCTTTAACTATTTATGTCGGTGTCATTCTTTATATTCTATTTGAGAAGTTAGAATTTATTAGGAAATTCATTTTCTTAAAAAATCGTTTATCCACCTTCTGAATGTGTAATTTGTAAAAGAAATTAAAATATTTTAAAAATATTGTTTATTTTCACAATTGTCAATATTTTTTACATCAAGCAGAAAAAACAAATCACTAACAGTATAATCGTGTGAATATTGTTAGAGTTTCATCAACTTATCTATAAAGTAAACACTTGTGACTTTGTATCCTTTTGACAATAGCATCTATCGATGATTAAATTCCTAATGTGTGAGTTAGCGTAAGTTTAATTTTTAAGAGAATAAACAAATAATTTAATTCTCAAATGTGTAAAGAATTAAAAATGTTTATAATATTATATTTACTCTTTGAGTTATCATTGAATTAGTTTTTAAAATTACATAAAAATACATGTGAATTGAATTGGGTAAAGATCCAAAAAACTTATCCCTATAGTTCACTAAAATAAATTAAAATTTAATTAGGTCATATTTTATACCTTTTTACTAGACTTAGTCTATCTCTAATATTAAGTTAACTCAATCGGTCATAAATTTTTATATTTTGTATTAAATTTTATAATTTTTGAACATATTTAATAATTTTTTAATTATATATTTAATGTCTGAAAAATGAAATGATTTAATATTTTAAAAATAAATAGTTAATTAATAACACAATAAAGTAAATTAAATAATAATAATTATATTATTATTATTATTATATAATAACTAGCATATGATTTTTTAAATATTTGTGATATTATATTAGTAGGTGATAATATTATAATGTTATTAAGTTAATATATAAATTAAAATTATATTTATTAAAAATAAAGTGAAATATCTGATAACAGATCAAAGAATACCCATTGATAAATAAAGATGAAGAGAAGAAGCAGAGACATCCGATTTTATAAAAAACTTGTGAAAGTAACGGTCAATTTTAAAAAAATTAATAAATTATTATATTTAAAGGGTAAAATTAGTATTTTGAAATGTGAACACAAAAAGGAAAATCTCCTTTATATATTGTTATAGATAAAGTGAAATCAGAACATATGAAAGAATAATCATTGATAAATAAAGAATAAGAGAATAAGCAAAGACATCTGATTTTATAAAAAACTTGTCAAAGTAACGGTCAATTTTTAAAAATTTAATAAATTATTATATTTAAAGGGTAAAATTGGTATTTTGAAATGTGGACAAAAATAAAATTCTCTTTATATATTGTTATAGATTTAGTTATATTAGTTTCGGGTTTAACACACATTCTATAATTGAAACAGTGAAAAAAAAAAGGCTAAATTAATTGATTTGAGTTTAACTCGCTGGCAAATAAAATTTAACTTAATTAAATTTAACCGGATTAAGTTGTCGTGTATTCAAGTTAGGGATGTAAAAAAAATTCGTACCCGCAGGTATTTGTGGATAAAACCCGCAACGGGTAAAAAACGGATATTAAAAATGGATACCTGCTACCCGCGGTACAATTATTTTTTATACCCACATTTTAATGGGGCGGGTACGCACTGGCGGAACTATGACGTGACAAGGGGGAGCCACGGCTCCACCATTTTTTTTTTGAATTTTTTTTATATATATTTATATATTTTTTAAAATTATATTATATATTATGGAAAATTATAATAAAAGATAAAATAAAAAATTTTAATAGAGACATTAATTTATAAAAGAGATTAGGGTTTTTTGTTGACTATAAGACCTTTCCATCATGTAAATTATCATGAAAGTCTGTGGAGATAAATACAAAGGTTGGGAAATAGAGATTGGAAACACATAGATTGAGATTCATGTATACATTCTTGCATGATCTATCACAAATCAAGGTTAGTATCTTATTATGATTTATGTATGTTAGTTTATGATTCTTTTTAGGATATTTCTTCCAAATTA
>Ga0214544_1007280_pt1 | contig 19562 bp, 9 predicted proteins | sample CNSS3metaG_FD_160074 | JGI IMG/M metagenome (GOLD analysis project Ga0214544, IMG submission 160074) | Root nodule microbial communities from cowpea collected in UCLA plant growth center, Los Angeles, California, USA - CNSS3 | ecosystem: Host-associated > Plants > Roots > Nodule | place: USA... | reverse complement strand
TTTTTAAGAATCAAATATTTGAGATCAATTCCGTATTCGTTGTGAGACGACTCAGGGTTATCTTAACCCTAACTATTTTGTTCACTACAAACTAGCAATACTGAAGTTGCTAAAGTAGTGGTAATTTGATCACCTAACGACAGCGATATCAAAAACACAACATGATAAGTCTTCTGATGCCACTGTGGTTGCCGAAACAATGGGGTACCTTACCCTGGAGTATGTGCTTACTAGTAGAGCAACTGAGAAAACTGATGTGTTTAGCTATGGTGCGATGGTTCTTGTGGTGGCCTGTGGGAGGAGGCCTATTGAGAAAGATGTCGCTGCAAATGGTAAAGTTGGGGTTAGTAGCAATTTGGTGGTGAGTTGCTAACCGCAACTGATGCAAGGCTTGAAGGTGAGTTGCTTTTTTTCAAGTAAGTCAATGTATTATTTAGTCACACTATTTTCTTCTTTTTTTTATTATATATATATATATATATATATATATATATATATATATATTATCGGTGTTATTATATAAATCTTTTATTTTTTTTTTGTATTTAGTAATTAGCCTGATGAGTTTAATAGTAATTAATATGGATATGTTATAAATATAAAAAATCTTGAGTAAGAAATATAGAAATATTTGCTTGTGGTACTTTGAAATTTATTATAACACATTTCTCCCTAACCAATGACATCAACTCTAAATGATCTCTAACAAGAAAACTTAAATTGTTAAGATCTATAATGTAACATCCGATCGGATATTACGAATTTAAATAATAAAATAAATAATTAATTAATAAAGCTCATTTATTAATATGACATTTCCCAAAATCACGGGAAATTTAAATCTTTTATTATCTCAACAATAAACCAAAACACATAATTATAAACACTAATATAATTGTCCAAAAATCTAGTAATATCAATGATTACAATTTATTTGAACACATAAAAACAATATAAAAACTCTGAGAAAATATCCCAAGAGTAGCCCCACTCCAGTGCTATGCCTCATCAGATCCACCTGCAACATCATCTATTTATGTATACCACGTATACGATTAGCGCCACACACAAGCAAATAGGGTGAGCTAATAGAATAAAACATATATATATATATAGCACATTTATATATCACACAATCACACCAAAGGAATTCCCTCCTTTTACATGGCCATAACCATGCTAACCGTGTGCTACATCTTTTAGTGAGTACCTTAAGATGTCTTGCTACCATACCTATCGGCCACCACCGATAGAGCACATACGGAAAACCATGCGACGGATCACACACCGTAACGCCAAGTGGAGTTACCAATACGAACATAGTTCATAACGTCCCAAGACTACCAAACTCGTCAGCTAATTACTGAGGAAGGCAATCTATTTGGACCCATTCGTGCGGGCCACAACCACCACACTCACACTGGCAACACTCGCCAACCCGAGCCACAACTCAAGAGTTCCTCGTGTTCATCTGCCATCCCGAGCCACAACTCGAGGGATGCCATTCCGAGCCACAACTCAAGGAATGCCACATGCTTAACCCCTATCCCGAGCCACAACTCAAGGGTTACATTTCGAGCCACAACTCCAGGAACATCAGCAAGCCATCTTTAAAGTATCACCAAAGCATTGTAGACCATGCACCACACAGCAACCGGGATAAAACTCTGCTACAACAAAATAGCTTGGCGTTGCTCACAAGGCGCCAAGCGCTGCCCATTTCCAGACCGCCTGGCGGGTGACACGTACTGCCAGGTGCGTAGTGCCTTTGAACCACCAACATTGTAGTCATCGCCTGGCAGGACTACCCTCACCGCTAGGAGTACGCGTTCCAGGAGCCCATTGACTCTACAACTATCGCTTGGCGATTCCTACACCACCACCATGCACTACACCAGTAGTTGTGTAGTACTGGTTTTTAACTCTAGTTCAGGCACACTTGCACACGCCACTCCCACCTTGCCATTTATCCAGCTTACTATAAACTTAGTTACTGATAGGCTATAATAATTCTAGTTAGCATAAATCCTTTTATGCTTTTGCATTGCCTCACCCTCATCACATAGACCATTCCAATTATTCACACTTATTAGTATTTATTGAGTAGCATTATGCCCTCTCCCATATAATACACCATCTCAAAGATTTAATCTTTTCATAGAATGTTATATACCTTAGGTCTACCTATTCCATTCTCCATTAGAAATCTAACTCCTAATTGTACCATACTCTTCAACCCGCAGTACATTTAACTCAATCATACTCCTTGTTTCCTTAAGACAATTTATCCATTTTGCTTTACCTTCCAATTGTAACCCCAAAAGATATATTCCTTCAACCTTCAACCCATCTCATGCCTTACTATTACATCTTAAAGCATCCTAATTACAATATTTCCAATTTAGCATATTTTTCCCGTAATCTATTCCACTTAACTTCCAAGTGCACCCTTCTACTCGAACCACACTGCACCAATCACAAAAACCACGGACACCATTATCGCCTAGCAACAAGCCACAAGCCACCAGGAGGTGCATCATTTCTGGGCAATTCCAGAATTGGTCTCGCACTCTTCACGAGTTCTAACTCTAATAAACCCTCCCAGTTCATCAATTTTCCACTCAATTCACTTCCATCATTCACTTATGATTAATAATCCTATGTTAAACCACCAAATACATAGAATTACCTTATTTTTACTTACATAATTTAACCAATACGCAAAATCCCAAATTCTCGAACCCTAACATCATATTCACGAATTTTTCATCCAATTAACTCCCAATCACATGGATTTCAAGGTTATATGATGTTTAACCATTCATAAACAATTAGAACATGATTTCTCCCTGATCAGAATCCTCCCAGAACACAAAAAACATAAAAATCGAGTTAAGTCAACTCGCGTCGCCTGACAACTATGAGTAGCCTACCAGGCGGTTTCTGGAATTTTCCAGAAACACGAAAATTAACAGAGAGCAGAGGTTCATGGATAATTATCATATACATATATCATACAATTCATTCTTAGTATAAAAATTAACGCGTAAAGCTCCCCTAACTTGGAATTCGTTTGCTTAAATTTTGAATTATGAGTCTTCCCTTGAGCACCAATGTCCCCACCCCCCCTTAATGATACCTCCAATACGCTTTTCCCTTGAGCACCAGAACAACCACCAATTCTCTCTGAACTCCTTGGCCAGCTAGGGTTTCTATGCCCTTTCATCTTCATACCAAAGGAAATTTTGACAAAAAGAAAGTTTAGTTTGGGTTCACCAAAGTTTAAACCCATACCATGCCAAATGTCAAAGCAATGCATAACCATTCAACCAATTCATGTTTCATGCTAATTAATATAATTCTATGATTATATTATCACTTAACATGATCAATCATATTATAAAAAAAATAATAAATTAAATAACACACAAATGGCAAACATAGGACTCGAACCCAAGTCCTTTCACATAAAAAAAATACTCTCAACCATTTAAGCTAGTACTATTCCATGTTACATTAATCAATATTAAATGTCATAAATGCTCCCACTACCCACATTTATTAATTAATTATTTATTTGATTAATTAATTTTCACGGGTCTTACATATACCGTCTAATCCTAATAAAACTTGTTTAAAGATAATTTTGATGATAATAAAAGTACTTGATGAGTTAATAATGATATATATGTTATAATTATATGAACATTTCAAGGTGTTTTATGCAAATTTTAACATATTGTTTTCTAGAGAAGTTTACATAATTGAAGATTTGTTGAAGAAAGAGAAGACTTTAAAGGAATATAAACATGAAACATGATAAAAAAAAGATAAAAGAGACGAAATAAAAAAATTTAAATAGTGATTTGGTCATATACTTTGTTGGTTTGATTCATTTTGGTCTCCTTATTATCTTGCACTAATGCAGAATACTATTTTTAACTCGCCTTATATGCCTTGGTTGTCCAAGAACCGAAGCATATAATGTTGCAGTGGCCTTTTTGCAATTCTAGCCAACTTTTATGTCTCGGTTCACAAAACACCGGAAGCAAAAAAGTGTTTTATGCTTCGGTTATCTAAAAATCGGTGCCAAAAGCGCTCATATGCCTTGGTTATAAAGACCCGAAGCCAAAAACGTGGCTAATATTTCAAAAATGTCACTAGAAGTTTCATATTTGGCCTCGGGTGGCAGAAGACCGGTGCCAATATGTGTTTTATGCCTCGGTTATAAATTGAACCGAGGCCATAAAGTTTAATTACGAGTTCAAATTGCGAACCCATTTCCCTTTTCTTCTTCTCTGCGCTTCTCTTCTCCGCTTCAACCTCCATTTCTCTCTTCCCTCTCCCTACAACCTGCACCTCCATTTCTCTCTTCTCTCTCATTACCACCACGCTACCACTAATCCGGCCACCGTCGCCTCCGCTTTCCTACACCTCCATTTCTTTATAGTGCCTTCTTCACCACTTTCCGGCCATTGTCGTGTCGTCGTTCCTCCAAGGTAAGTTGAAAACACATTTTTTTTTGTTTTTCGTTTTATATATATTAATTTTCAATTTGGATTACTAAGTCACAAGAATTTAAGAGCATTGAGTTTGAAATTGTGTGGCATTTTTTGAGTAGTTTTGTAAGATAATTGGGTTTGAATTTAAAAGCATTGGGTCTGAATTTTAGAGCATTAGTCTGAATTTAAAAGCATTGTAACAACATTACAATTCAATAGGTAATATATTTTGTTGAGGTTTTCAGTTGTTTTTTCTATTTTTTTTGTTATTTTTTACATTCTCTTATGATTTTTATTGTCTCTTGTAGCTCTCGAAAACGTGGGTAGTGTTGCATTGCATCATCTTCCATTGTCATTCGCTTTTCACGCTGATGAGTGCGTATTTTTGCCCTCATTCAGTGTTTAATTGTGGGTATTTAAATGAATTTGTATGCTTAAAGAGTGATTTAATTGAAAGTTCTAATAATTAGACTATTTGAGCTTGTGTGATAAAAATGTCTTAAAAAGTGATTTTTAGCTGCATAAATTATTTTTGGATATTTTAACATTTATTGATGCAGTTGAAGTTAAGATTAAGCTCATTCAAGGTGGGAAAATAAATTGATTGAAGTTACAGAACACCTTTAAATAAGTCTAAAATTAGCAAGTTTTGGAAAAATCACTAATCACTACAAAAAAATTTGCATTTAACGGGGGTTATTTAGCGAATGTTAATATAACCTTAGCAATTGATTAACTTAACTTAGCAATGGATTAACTTAACTAATTACAAAGGTTTAGTGTTAAACTTCTATAAAATAGTGTAGGTTTTCAAAACATCCGTTAAATTACAAAGGTTTAACTTTAAACCTCTAAAAAATAGTATAGATTTTTAAAACCTCCCTTAAATTACAAAAGGTTTAATGTTAAACCTTCAAAATGTAGTATAGATTTTTAAAACCTTTGCTAAATTACAAAGATTTAATTTTAAACCTCTACAAAATAGTCTAGGCACTAAAAAAAATTATTTTATTAACTGTCATTTTGTAGCAATTAAAAATACCGCTACAAATATTTTCACTTTTTTTTAGTTTTTCTAAACCGTCAGAAATTTTTTTTATATAGTTTCTTTTAATATTTTTAGTTCTCTTCTCCGTAGCTTCTCCGCTCTAGTTTCTTTCTTCAGATTTTTGTATTCTTTTCCTTTCTTCTTGAACATTGATGGTCGACAGTAGAGTGGAGGTGATGCAGCAATTTAGGAACCCTAGATTCAACCTAGACATGGTGAACTCATTTCCTCTCTCTTGCAATTTCAATCTCGCACATATCCTCCACTGGCCTTCCCCTGAAAAAGCTCACCCCATTTTTCCCTGCTATAGAAGCTCGTATCACGCGATTCCCTCCATTGGCTTTCCTTCTCACTGTCTCCCTCTCTTCATCACGCGGAAAACACCGCACGCCTATCTTCATCAAGTGAAAAACACTCCACAGCTATCTTCGTTGCCTTCTCACCGATCGTCATTCGATTTCGATTGTCACCCAACTAGTTCCATCTTCTCACTATGGTCGGGCTTAGATTCGGTAGGTATCACTCTTCTCGCCATCTACCTGTTACCTACTCTTGGTTATGGCTTGCCCTAGTGCATGTTTGGATTTATTGTTTGATTTTATTACTTGTGTCTATAATCTAGGGTTTATATGTTTGATTTCGTTACATGTTGATCAGTTTCTTGCTATTGCTAATTTTTGTTTGATTTGAGAATAAAATGTTTTTTATAACTAAGGTGTTGATGTCTCTGTGTTTGCAGATAGATGCAGGAACTGATCCTAGGATCTAAAAATGTCGTGTATTTGACCCAGGTCTTTTTTGTCTCTCCAATTAATGCTTGTTTATAGTAATTAATCTAACTCCATGGTGATTTTTTTGCGATGAACTCAGAGAAGGGGATGGGGTTTTCAATGTTTGATTATACATTAGTTTAACCTGCTAGGGAGTTTGGAAAACAATTTTATTTTCTACTATTTAAGAATTGGGAGTTGTTTTGGTGCGAATTAGATGGGTTTGTTCCTTTTAGTAAACTGTAAATGATGATTATGGGCACGACTTAAAAATACTTGGGAGACTGTTTTATAAATCTGCTTCCTTCTTGATCTACAAAATGACCGTTCCACAAATTTTTTTCATGAGAAACAGGAAATGAGATGAACAAAATTATAGTTTTGGTTGTGGTGCTCTATTTGAATGTTAATCATGACCTCAATTTCTAAAGGTGGATTTCAAGTTGAATATAGGGTCTGATTTATGTGATGTAGCTTACATTTATAGGATTGTGAGCTAAAGTGGAGGCCATGTGGTTCTTCTATTGATCAAAGCTCGAGGCTTGCATCCATGTTGGAATCCATAGAATGTCTTTGTTGCGGTTGAATTGGCCGAGCCAAACCATTTTACACCATAAATTTTGATAGTTATTTTGTTTTGTTTAAGGATGATTACCTTTATTATTTATACAAAGTAATATGCACTGTTTTACTATACCTTTAGTTGAAGTTGATTATATGTAGATAACATAGTACTGTATTGTCTGCACGATAACTTGTGATATCATTTGGGATAGTAAAATCTTATATTGTGTAAATTCAGAAATATATTCGAACTCAAACATGCATTGACACTACAGTTAAATTGACTATTAATTTAGTTCACCTAAATTAATAGACCTATTAGTGTCTGATATGGTATTTCGTCTCTTGATTTTATCAAATTGCTTTATGTTGATACATTGTGTGGTAACAGTAATAGAGAAACCCAAAGGTGATATTATATCAGTCTTGAAAGCTGATAAAGAAGATTTGGAATCATCACTCAACAAGGAGAAACAACATGCTCTTCAATTCAACCAAGAGCTGACAGAAGCTGAGTCTCGTAACACTGACCTTTAAAAGGTAAACTACCTTAATTGTTGAAGATACTTTTTAGTTTGGAATTATAGGTATGGATTCAATTCAGGAATCAAGCATTAAAGTGGGTAATGATTACTAGCAAATAAAAATTTGAATTTTAAAGAACTATTCTATTGCTCTTTTTCTGTCCAGAGCTTTGACTTATAGGACAACACTCCTTCTATTTTCTTTGAACTATACTTCTTTCTTTGGTCTTTTGGTCTCTAGATCAGTCGGTTGGGTTAAAAGACCCAAGCAAAATGGGGTGTATGATTGAACTGGTTGATTCAGAGTAGTAATTTTGATTAATTTCTAAACCAATTTCCACTTTCAAATTGTTCATGAAATTGCTACAGGGGCACTATGGAATCTTGCTTTCAATGCTGGTAATGCTCTACGAATAATAGATGAAGGTGGAGTATATGCACTTGTTGACGAAGAAGATTATGAAGAAGGATGATATTAAAATATGATATATGCTTTGTTAATTGAGTTTGTAATAGTTATACTTTAGAAAGATTATGCTTCCTAACATGATATGAATTTCAACTCCATAGTATTGATTTTTACGGGTTATTTTCCTTTATACCTTGTTTGTTGTCGGGGAACTAGAGTTTTGAATAAGAAAGGAGAAAACTTTTTTTTTTGTGGGATTGTATTTGAATGACAATGAAATTTGTGTTTTTTTTTGCCTTTTGGGCGTGTTTGTTTTGTTACCTTTGATTTCTTATTGAGGTTTTATGACTGGCATGTAGGGTGGCATCAACCATTGATGTTGTCTTGCTTTCACATGCTGATACACTTCACCTTGGTGCCCTCCCATATGCCATGAAGCAGCTTGGACTCTCTGCCCCCGTTTATTCAACTGATCTTGTCTACAGATTAGGCCTTCTCACTATGTATGACCAGTACCTTTCAAGAAAGGTGAAATTACGCACTGGTTTGTTTGGTTTTGCTGTTGAGAAGAAGATTTTTTGTGCTTCTTAGTTTGTAGGATGTTGGATCTCTCATGTTCTTATATGTTCACTTGTCTTTTTAATCACTAGATAGAATTTGGAAAATGTGTGTGTTTCATAGCTGGATGGTTATATTAAAATATTTTGCTCTTTTGTAGCAAGTGTCGGAGTTCGATCTGCTCACACTGGATGATATTGATTCTGCTTTCCAGAGTGTAACAATGCTAACATATTCTTAGAATCATCATCTGTCAGGTAGGTGTTTCAACTTTTGTTACAATGTCATGCATTGAAGTGGTGGCATGTATTTTGTTTCTCTTCTTCCACCCCACCATTCTATTTGTATATAATATAGGTTAGTATCTGGACCATAATCCCATTCAAACCTTTATTTATTGCATGAAATTAAAGACCATTAGGAAATCCAAAGTTCCCTCCAAACTGGAACCCTTTGTCTTGGCAATAGGTCTCTTGAAGCTAAGGATATTTCTCACAACGGAGTCAAAGATGAAAATCGCTTTGTTTTGGGCCAAGTTAAAAAGATATATTTGCCGCATGTTGAAATATTTAGTGGGGCTAAATGGCCAAAGTTTATGTCACGTAGTATAGCCTTTTAAAGGATCAATGGTCAATGCTGAAGATGTTCACCTAGTTTTTTATGTTTGTCATGCTATACAGTGAAAATATATTTTTATGTGACTCATGGTTATTTGGCAAATTGAAGAGGCCTGAACGATAACAAGTTCACATGTTTCTTGTCTCTAGTGTCTATAATTATTTGCATGAGCAATGGAAGATTTTTGTTAACTAGAGAAATTTGATTTGAAAGTTTAGTTTATTTGTGAATACACCTTATTTTCAGAAGTTAATACTTTTTTTGTAGTAACACTTTACATATTTTCACCATGTGAAATATTTGTCCGTGCTGTAGAAGTTATGATATAAAAGTGTACATTAATTAGTGATGTGAAATTAAAGCATGCATTATCAATTCATAAAAATAAAGCTTTTGGTGTGAGACAAAAAGTTGTCCACACTTGAAAGAAATTTGTAGTCTCCCAAACCTTGCATATAACCTTCTCGACGAGTATTAATATTCCCTCATTTGGGTCGTGTCATCTTTAATGGCATTTTAATTTTTAACCACTTTTAGGCAAAGGAGAAGGAATTGTGATTGCGCCTCATGTTGCTGGCCATCTTTTGGGAGGTACTGTTTGGAAAATTACAAAGGAGAAGAAATCTTCTCTATTTATTATATTGATTTGTTTTCCTCAATATAAATAAATCACTTGTGCTGTTATAGAAACACACGGCTTCAGCTCAATGTTCATCTTTATCTTTATTGTTTAACACTTTTAATTCCCCAACTCAAATCCCCCCTCCTAGTTTGCCCCTGAATTTTAAAATGGGTTAGAGCTTGTTATCTTCTTTGGGAACCATTGCATTTCTTCTTCTGCAAACAATACTCATTACTCATCTTACAGGAATTTTTTTTTATATTGTTGCAATTTCATTGTTAAAATATTCTTCAGAGTTGAACCAGTTTCTATTCATGTTGATGTCATTATCCATTACTGTTAAATTGTTACTGATAATGTCAGCCAAATCTTATTAAGCCTTTAATGTAGATGGTCACTTTTCATTTTAAATAATATTCAGTTGATGAAGGTCTATTACTGGACACTGCCTGCGGTCAACAAATTTTGTCATGCGTAAATTTTATTGGTTTTCATTTGTTCTTACACCTTAGAAAACATAGGTCTGTGCCAATAACAACAGCCTTCTGAGAGGTGAGATAACTGGGAAGGACATTCCAACTAGGAATGATCATGAGGTCACCTGACCGACCTTACCCGAGCAAAAATTATTTAGTTAAGTTGGGTTAATAGGTTGAATGAATTTCAAAATGTATCAAGTAGAAGTAACTGGTTGTGTTTGGAAATTTTGTACACAACCAACTACATTAAAATACCAATAGCAACCGGTTGTGTTTGGAAATTTTGTACCCAACCAACTACATTAAAATACCAAAAGCACTTGATAGATATAATTTATTTCTTTAACTTTATTTTTCTATTCTTTTCATGATCCAACTTTGGATATAAGATATCAATTTTCTTTCAACTTTATAATTGTTAGATTTTTTTTCCTATTCTTTGTGGGTTCTTTTTTCCAGTTTTCCTTTTTATTTATTTTTAAATATTTTCTCCAATGACAACCCAAATTGATTATTATGGGGTCTGGTTAGCATCTATCTGAATAGTCATAACTTCACCTGATCAATTTTATCAGTCTGTGTTCAATCCTGCACCGGTAATTTGTAAGACTACATAACTTCTTTTATTTTTCAGAGTTTACATTTGTAATTATGATTCACATTTATATTGTAGGTTTCTGATCAAGGAAGTGTGTCGACTAATACAACAAGTTCTGGACATGAGAAAAATCATGTGATAGTTAAAGAATATAATATAATGTGGAAGTTAATTGAATCATTTAATGTTTTGAGAACCATTGCAGTACTTCATGATAGTTTTTGCTGACTAATATTATACTTGAATTTGAATTTGAATTCGTATATTTGTTGTACTTTGATATACATTTAGTCATCTATAAATAATGTCAATTTGATGAGTTTATATCTATTTAGGTATAATTTCATTAAATATAGATTAAAAAAATAGAATAAATGTAAATAATTGTGATTGAAAAAATATATATGAATACATAAATGATAAATGAGTAAAAAAATATAATAATAATAATTTAAAAATTTATGGTACTTTACGAAGGTTTTGAAACCTATAGTATTTTACGGAGGTTTTGAAACCCATGGTATTTTATGGGGGGTTTTGAAACCTATGTTATTTTATGGAGGTTCTAAAATTCATAGTATTTTATGGAGGTTTTAAAGTTCACGATATTTTATGAAGGTTTTAAAATTCATGATAATTAACCGGGGTTTTAAATTCACAAAACTTAACTGAGGTTTTAAAACATATCTTAAATATAAGAGGATAAAAAACTTTCGTTATTGAATGGTGCTTCTTGGGGTTCATAAAAATCTCGGTTAACACGTTCTCTAGGGATGGTTTAGCGAGTGAAATCAAAACCCCGGGTAAAGAACTTAGTAGAGGTTTTAACCCTAGGTAATGTAAAAATAAACCTTCGTTAAAAATATTTTTTCTTGTAGTGAATGCACCCTTGATTTTATTTTACACACTTCTATTGCAAGTGTACCACAAAAACCTGTTCTATAGTCCGAATTTTACTAAGTTGCACCCATCCTACCACTTAAAATAAACTCAACCTGATCATGCCATGTGGCAATCCTCACCTTCTAAATCTCTCCAACCATATGATGACACGTGTCATGATCCTCTACTCACTAAACTGACCAATCACGCAACGCATCCAACCATCTTCACAGATCTACTATCGCGAGCCAGAAACGTCGGAATAGCCATGCACCTTGTGGAAACTGGTAGCAGACCTTCGTCACTCCGCGTTCACGTCAGACCAGGTCGTTGGAGAAGACGACCACCGCGCCACACGCTGTTGGAGCAACTACAAGCATCTACGAAACCCTAATTTGGGAGAGAGAAGGAGCTGCCACATGTCATCCTCTAAATGGACACTGAAATGGTCAAAGTTGGTCAAATCTGGTAAAAAAGTCAAAAACTGGTCAAAGGAAAGGGGTTTAACTGCAAATATTGATATTTTTGGATGTCTATGCAAAATTGGACTAGAGGATTGAAAATGGGTTATTTAGAAAATTAATACAAATATTATTTGGTGATAATTTATCAGATATCTTTAAATAATTAATTTTTTTAATTATATCATAAATTATTAACCAACTATATTTGTCAATAGTCTATATCTCTCCAAATATCTTTGAATACTTATCTTTATCTTTATTTTAAAAGATATTTGAGAGGTTTTAGCAACATAAAAGCTAAGTCCAATTCCTATATAAAGAGACTAAGGGAGAAATAGAAAAAAAAGGTCGAGACATCGGAGTTTTGGAACCCTTATGGTGGCCTAATTTCGTTTCCTTTCTCTCTCTATTCTTCTCTCTTTATTTTGCATTCATGGAGTTCTAAACTTCTTGCGTTGATTCCATTGTAATTTCATAATTGAATTTTGAGGTTAGATCGATTAATTTCGTTGTTCTTTTTATTATTGTTGAGGTTTTCACTCATCTATGTCTTTTATCTTTGAATCACGTAAGAAGTAATGATTTTAAATCTATATGCATGTTGGTCATATAAGTCCAATAGTTTTTAAATTGAATTGAGACTTTATTTTGATTTTATTTAGAAACTTTCATATGATTAAATGAGTTTTTACCAATAATTGAGACTTTACTTTGGTTTAAGGTATTTACTCTAATTATAATTAATTGAGACTTTACTTTGATTAATTAAGCTTTTTATTTGGTGAGGAGATAAAAGAATAGACATGATTAGGCATAGTAAAATTTGATTGAGACTGTACTTTGGTTGAATTTATTGTGGATAATCTAAAAGTTCTCACTTTTAATTGAGACTGTACTTTGGTTAAAAGTGAGAACGCCAACAAATTAATTAAGACTTTACATTGATTAATTTGTAAATCTATAACAATAATTAATCGACCAATAATCTTTAGATAACCAATGATGAATCTATTTTGAAAAAGCAATGGAATCAATCTATTTTCTTTACTATTGTTTTTATTTCATTTTATCTTTTAAATTTTATTTCTATCTTTGTTTATCTTAATCCCCTATATTTTTTATTTTATTTGACCAACTCATTTGTATAGTTTTATAAGAACTAATTTGTTAAAAATCAATTCCGTGTTCGTTGGGAGACGACTTAAGGTTACTTGACCCATTCTATTTTCTTGACTATTATCTTAGCAATACTGAAGTTGCTGTAGTTTAGTAGTATTAATTTGATTGCGTCAATGACAGCGTTATCAAATTTGGCGCCGTTTTCGGGGAACACGGTTAGAATTTTTATCATTTTAGTTCTTATTTTAATTATTTTAATTATTTTTATTTCTTTTGATTTTATTTTTTATTTTTTATCACTAACATTTTTTTGCTCTCAATTATTTTTCGTAACATTTATTTTATTTTCTTTACTTATTTTATTTTGTTCCTGTAGAGAACAAATAAGATATATCGGACACAAGCGTTACCTTACTCTGGTCCGCAATCTCCTCAGTAGGCTTCCTCCCGGCCCATACGTGTCGCCTGTGGATATCGCGGTGTGAATTGGTTGAACCCGAGGGGGGTTACCTGCAGAAGAGACTCTGAAGCTCAAGTCAGTAAAATCTCTTAGAAAGTCAAATCTCGTGATTAGAAGAGTAATGAATGCGTACCGTTAATTCGTGGGGTCCATGCATATTTACAGATTATTAATTATGTCTGGCCATGTCATGGGCTGGGCCCTTGTTTGGACCGTAAGTGGGCTTGGGCCTTAACCCAGGTCCCTTAGTTCGATCATCGTGGGCCCTATTGGTATTACCATTAATGTTCTGAATTTGCCAAGTTCTTGCTTAGTTTTCTAGAGTTACCGGCCTAGACCGGTTACTCTTTAGCGGCTTCGGCCGCTGTTGTTCTTTTAGTGTGTTCGGCCGCTGTTGCTCTTTTAGCGGCTTAGGCCAATTACTTTGATTCACTTAGCGTATGTATGGTGATTATTATTATTTACGTCCTTGGTAGTTACATAGACGGGTTTTATGGTTATTATTCGGCTAGGCCGGCCAGGTGTGGTACATATTTTATTTTGTTTAGTTTTTTTTAAGCATAATTTTGTTTGAGGAATTTTGTTGGGAAATTTGTGAAACTAGTTGGGAAACACTTTGGCTAAGGAAAGATAAGGTACTTAAGTTGTCCATTGAGACGCACCTCTCTTTCCTAGAAGCCTACTCAACAAGCTTTCAACTTATTTATTTTTAGAAAACCTCTTTCAAAAATGCAAAATAATTTTTCATATGAAAATAATCAACAATGTGATTTTCAAGTGAACTATGATTACTATCCATAACAACCACGTGATTCATATGATTATCAACAACCAATTGTCACACCTACTTCTGCACCTGATATAAGTGGGTTAACTTTACAACAATTTAATGATCTATATCCTAGATCATCTTTTTTGGGATATGAGCAACAACCATATTCTGAGTGTCCACCTCAACAACCATATGTTCCAAATAGTTTTCAACAACAATTTGTACCACCACAACAAGTTGAAGCAACGAATGGACCATCCTACAAAGAAGTTATGATACTAATGGGAGAAGTTATAGAGAAATTAGAGTCCAGGGATGAAAGATTGCGAGTTGATCACGATGCAAAAATATTGAGCAAGAGTGGTATGAAAATAAGAAAATATTGTTTGATATGTTGAGGGATGCAAGTAAAAACAACTTCATAAAATTACTTGTAACTTTTAATACCACCCTTCAACCCCATCAGAGATTTCCTGAACATCCAAATTTTAACGCACTTCGTCATAAAATCAAAGATATGCTTCTGAAGTTGGCCATCAGAGCTGAACAAATGTTTGAAGATTTGAGTCAGCTAATGAATGATACAGTTAGAAAGGTCACTTTGGAAGATATGATGAATATGATGACTGAAATGATGAAGATGAATCAGACAGATCAGAAAGAGATGATGAATGCCGCCACACAAAGCTTGCAAAATCAGTCTGAAAAATTGATAGCGGAATCACATCACACTGATATATCTACTAATAGACCTAATGATACTAATAGTAATATGCCTACTGATGGACATATCAATTTTGCGAAAGATGTTGCTGATGAAGAAATTAAAGATTCTCACATAAACATAGCTACTGATGGATATGTTGATGATGCTCAATGTGAATACAAAGTTGTACCTGTTGATGAGGATATGAGTACAAATGATCATTTTCAAGAGCAAAGTTGTGAGAACAATACAATAGAGGAACCAAATGCAGTTGAAGAGCCAACGATATTTGAAGATGCAGCTGAAGCATCTACTATTGCAACTGACTTGGTTAATGATGAAGCAGTAGAGTCAACAACACCAGGTGAAAATTTTTGCTCAGAAGATGAAATTATGAGGATTATTGATGATCTGCTTAACCATCCGAATGCACCTGATAATGCTCAAGATGAGTTGAAGCCACACACTCCACACATCAAGTTTGTTGATGTGAATGATGTAAATAAGTTTTTAGTGGTTATCTTTGTTGACATGGCTGTAGAAAAAGAATAAAGGTTGTTGCAACAGGTAAAAACCTTAGATTCAAATTCTTTTGAAATCATTGTTGATAGAAAAGTTAATATGCATGAATATTTGTTTTTTGTTTTTGATTTTAATAAAAAAATAAAAAAAATTCAAAAATATGTTTTTTTGTTTTTAGTTTTCATAAACTTTAAAAAGTAAAAATTAAAAAAATGGTACAAGCTGATTTGTACTTTGTAAAATTAAAGAAAATAAATTTTGACATATGACCAAATTGAGTCAGAAGTCATAATTTTTTTCGTTTCCTCCCAAAATAAGTCCATCAAAGACATTTTTTTTAAATAAGTGTAGGGGAGACAAACTGTAGGTAGGATTTTTTTTTGTTTTTTGTTTTTATTTTCATTTAAAAAAAATTGTGATTTCTTTTCGAGAAAATTGTGAAAGTATAAACTTTTTACTAAGTGGAACTTTTAAACAATATGTCTCTTAAGAAATCCACCAAAAATATTTCTCTGTTTTCAATAAAACATATTGACATTGGATTTTTAGGATTTGATTCAGTAATTGGGATGATCATAATTCTGGTAAAATAAAAGTCATGTTGATATGAGTGGATTGTTTTTATGATTTGCTAATTGAGTTGATTTGAGAATTTCTTGATTAAATCTTTTGTGAAAGAGTTTAACCTTGTAAGTCTTGAGTCTTAATGCAAAGGATAGACCGCCATGTGCCATTCCTATTTTTTTCTTGAGTGACTTGCTCATGTTTGTTTATACTCAAATGTTTAACTTGACTCTTTTGTTTTGCATCTTAGGTAAATATGCATGATTTGATATGATTAAGGCATTTCTTGTTTTTAGCTACTTGGCCAAATAAGCCCACCTTGATATTAATCCATTGGTAGCCCCTTTGAGCTTTTAAACCTCTTCCTTTTTTCTTATTTTAAGCCTATTGCATAACCTTGAAAAGAAAAGACCATATTCTACCTTAGGAAGAAAGAAGGAGCTAATGGTTGTGTTCAGGAATGGTTGAGGAATAAAGTGTGTGGGTGAGTCTCTCACTCACAAATTAATAAAAATGACAAAAGAAAAAATTGTTGATGAAAAAGTGTTGAAATAATTGCTTTCTAAAAAAAAAAAGAGAAACAAAGCAATTGATGAAGAAACAAAGGAATATACATGATTAGGCAGCCCTCCATGGTTTTGATGGAATACATGATAATAATATGATGAAGGAAAGAAAATAAAAGGAAGAAGGAGAGATGTGGTGGATGACGGTATTTGCTAAAACCAGAGAGTTGCTAAGTGTGTAAGTTGTTTCGCTTCTGCTCCCTTAAGTCTCTTTATATAGGCTTCAACTGGACTTTGAGCTTTATCTGTCGGTTGCTAAAATCTTTTATTTTTATTTAATTAATTAGCAACTTAATTTCTGTCCAATTTCCAATTCTGCCCCTCTTATTTAACCATTTTTGAAGTTTTGACCATAGTTGATTGCTGGCTTTAACTAGTTGACCAATGTTGACTAATTGACTGTCCAATAGCAGCCTTACACGTGGCAGAGTGCTTTCTCTCTCCAAACTAGGGTTTCTCTCACACTTTGGCTGCGAAGGTGCGGTGGTGCGAGGTTTTGGTGTTGTTCCGGCGAGCGCAGTGGCTACGCGAATCTGATGCTTGAAGCTGCCATGGTTGTTTGCTGTGTGCTCGCGTGGTGTTGTGGCAATGGTGGTAAGATTTGCGTCAATGGCTGGAGATGATGGCGCAAGGTGCAGATTCGTTCACGGTGTGCGAGAAGATGAAGCTGTCTCGCGTCTGCAATGGTGCGAGGTTGGCTCTGTTGCGAAGCTGCAGGAATGACGCGGCGGCGTAGTGTGTGATGATGGAAAACGCTGTTGTGTGCTTGCGATTTCCGGGAAGATGATGAATCGAAGGTGCAACTCTGATTCGTGATCTGGCGTTGCAGCTACGAAGTGATGCCAGTTTCGCAGCTGCAATGGTTCAGAAACTTGGTGCTTGACTCCTCTCTTCTCCGGCGAGATGGTTGCTGGCTCATGGACTGCTGCTGGAGACGCGCTGCTGCTGTGCGTTGCAGGTGCGGTGGCTATGGTGGCAGAGCTTCTCTTCTCCTCGGGTGGCTACTGTTGCGTCGTTCACTATGGCGTGATGATGTAGGTACTGCTTCGTGACTGGTGCGAAGTGAATGGTGTGTTGTTGCAGTAGCTCACGGAAGGCATCAGTGGTGTAGATTTGCGTTTCCAGCAAGGTGAAATGGTGGCCCAAGGTTGCAGATCTGGTATAGGTTGGATGCGCGAATGGTGCACGATTTCCGGCATGGTGAAGCGCAATGGAGGTGCTAGAACGTGAATGGTGGCCGGCGAGAAGAAAGATGGTGGAACTGTGGTGGCCGGAGGTTTGACGATGAGATTGGCGGCGGCGACTGCCATGGTGATGGAAAGAGATGATGAAAATTAGGGTTAGGGTTTCATGTGTGAGATGGTGACATGGCAAGATCTGATTGGTCATTTTGGTGAATGGAGGATTATGACACGTGTCAGCATATGGTTGGCCTAATTTGCAAGGTGGGGATTGCCACATGGCATAATCTGGTTAAGTGGAGTTTAAGTGGTAGGAGGGGTGCAACTTAGTAAAAACTAGGGGTGCAGAACAGGTTTTTGTGGTCCACTTGTAGGAGGAGTGTGTAAATAAAAACTGGGGATGCATTTAGCTCCTGATTTATTCCTTTCCAGAATTTCCTGATTTTGGACTTATTTTGTAACGTTGAATATTTCAAATCCACACTATTAATGACCAAAAATAAATTCCAGCTGCGTTAACAAACGTTAGAATATCCAATAATATTTTATGCAACTAAAATCAATTTTTACGCCATCTTTACCAAACTTACTCAATAAATTCAATAATCACAAATCCTAATTAAAGCAATCCTTAAGCACAAAAAATTCAATTAAATCCCCAAATTTAAATATTAAATGAGGGCAAAAATTTGAACTCATCACTCACCCACACTTATCCTTTTGCATTCTTGGGCAAAATTGAATAATTTCAAAACTTTATTCTGAGTTTTTTTTTATTTCATATTTTCACTGGATTAAAGGAATGAATACAAATGGAAACAGATCAATCTTCTAGAAATCATGTTGTCATGCACATATAAATGGAAAGATTCTGTTTTTCACACATGAGTTAATCTTTTGAGTTTACAAGATAATCAAATATGAAAGAGAAACACTCAAGTTAAATGTATATTTTCTCACCAAAATTTGCTCAAGTGTTTTGGCTTGTGTTTCCACTCAAAATACCCATGCAAGTAAACACTCTCAATGCTTAGCAAGACTCTAATATTCACAGCTTTCAGAAAACATGCATTCAAAAATCATGAGGATTTTTCACAGGTTATAATGGGGCCAAGGCAAAGGTAGGAAATTATTTTATTTTATTTTTTTTTAGGATTTTAGTGCTTTTGAAATAGTAAGGTAGAAAGAATTATGGAGCATAGTTTCAAAAACAATCCCTTTTGTCCTTTTTTTTCCTTCTTTTTTTTATCCTTTGTTGCTCTTTTTCAGACAACAATCATTTTTCATTTCAACACTCTATCAACAATTTTTTCCTTTTGCCATTTTTATAACTTTGTGGGAGAAATACTCACCCCCACACTTTATTCCTCAACCAATCTCAACATAATCCACTAGCTCCTTCTTTCTCCCTAAGGTAAGGAAAAACGTGGTCTTTTTCTTTTTAAGGTTTAACAATATGCTCAAAACAAGAAAAAGAGGTTTAAGCTCAAGGGGCTACCAATGGATCAATGTCATGGTTAGCTTATTTGGCCAAGTAGCTAAAAACAAGAAATGCCTCAATCATATCAAATCATGCATGTTCACCTAAGATGCAAAACAACAGAATCAAGCTAAACATTTGAGTACCAACAAGA
>Ga0214544_1007278_pt1 | contig 19564 bp, 6 predicted proteins | sample CNSS3metaG_FD_160074 | JGI IMG/M metagenome (GOLD analysis project Ga0214544, IMG submission 160074) | Root nodule microbial communities from cowpea collected in UCLA plant growth center, Los Angeles, California, USA - CNSS3 | ecosystem: Host-associated > Plants > Roots > Nodule | place: USA... | reverse complement strand
TAAAAACTTGTAAAATTAACCATTAATTTTTAAAAATTTAATAAATAATTAAATTGTAAAGGGTAAAATTGGAATTATGAAATGTGGACACAAAAGAGGGAATCCCCTTTATATATAGTTATAGATTGTGAAGAACCTGGGGAGTTTTATGGAGCGAATAATTCAGAATTTAAAACGCTCAATTTTTCTCGATACACGTGTTATTTGTGGATTGCAAATTTTGTTGCAGGTTGTAGAAGTCATATATTTACTGAATCTCAATAAAATTAAAAACAAATGACTTACTACCAACCAGTTTTTTAAAAAATGGGTAAATTAAATATTACTTAATTTATTTGATTTAGGAATTATTAACTCTGTATTTTGGAAAACTCTATTTGATTAAATTATAGTTGGTTATAAAAAAATTGGGCTCTGGGTAACTGTTATAGTATTCATTCTAACTTGGTCAATAACTTGTTTTTTTCAAAACGTACTGTCTTATCCAAATTTTGTAAGTTACGATTCTGGATTTTTCTGCCACCAAAGTTTTGAATCAACTTCTCAATTCAACTCGGCAATCAATGGATTTTTTCTTTCTTTCTTAAATGTCAATTTTAAAGGTTTTAATGCTTATTTCATTGAAAATTACGTAGTCAAACAATTAAAATTGAATAAATTTATTGCATTGAACAGTTTGCTATTAAGTACTAATACATAACTTGTGTAGTAAAAAAGTATTAATTTATAGATAAAAAATGTTAGTCATATGCTTAATATAGATAAAAATAAAAGTATGAAATTTGAAAAGCATGGTAGGAGAATAGATAATATTCCCTGAATTAAAATAACTCAAAATCAAGTTTGTACAATGTATATGTTGTCACATGATAAATATATTTAGCATTGTCATTCAATTACAAGAATAAAAATGCATCTTATGTGTTTTAAATATATAGATGGTTAATAACAAAAAAATGTTAGTATAGGACTGCCTCTATCATTTACTAATCTTGGTTGACATTGAAGGTGAATTTCTTATTACAACTTTGCATTTCACTCCATTGTTACGTTAACGAAGAATCACATTTTTGAATTTGTATTTGCGAACATAGTTGGAAAAGTCCTGCATAAATATTGATTTCACAGTTAGAAAACAATGCATGTATGTGGTTAAATTTAAGAAAAATAACTTGAAATACCTTTTGTAATGAATTAAAAAAAGGAAAGAAGATATACTATATGGCTTTCTTTAAACACAATATTTGAAAATAAAAATCTCCTACGTATCAAAATCTCCCACTAAGTAGTCAGTGACAAACCGAAGAGCAGTAATGACAGACAAAGGGATGTATTTCGGGTTAGCCTTTGTTTCAAATTGAAAGTTAATCTTCTAACTATGATGACTGGTTTTATGCGAACCTGGAATAAATGCAGTACTAAAGCACTTAATACAATAAGTCTTATCCTCAGAAAGAAAGTTGAAATTATTGATATCTAAAACTATTATAATTAAATTCTAAAATGATTACTGCATAGTCTACTGGTTAGCATGAATTAGTATCGTAATAAAATCTACTGAACTGAATCTGTTAGCCATCTATCATTAAACATATTCTATTAGTGTCAGTTAAACTATCAGTAATCTAAAATTAATATAAATATTTATTTATTAAAATAAATTAAAGCAGTTTTACGTTCTTAAAATAATCTTTTACATATGTCAAGAATATTAAATTAACTGTGATTATTTTAAAATTTAACCGATCTAGTATTTGAAAATTAATTTTATGTTATGGTTTTCGTAGGGACAGTTGATTAACGTGACAGACAGACAACATGGATTCTGTCTAATATAAGTAATCTGCATCACAAATGTTATCTAATATTTAGAGGTTCTTGTTTGATTGTCACGTCACAAACAATTATAGCAGTAGTTAAATAAAATAATGAATCTGAAGATATATATATAATGCAGCAGTCATGATCTGCAACATTCGAGAACATACGAAGTTAAGTATTTGATTGAAACAATGGAGAGGGCTCACATGTTGTGTCTGAAAATGAAGTCTGTCTTCTGCAAAGTATATGATCCACAACACAACCAAATTTCCTGTGTGTACAGTTTTTGTTAGCGTACAAAATGGTACTTCTCATACCAACTTTTGTTTCATGATTCCTTGCTACAGTTTGTGGAGCCATGTGATTTTTGTTGACCAGCATGCAGATATAGCCCTATTCTATAATTTTTAGGTATAGACACATGATCTTCGCACCTTCAAATGCATCCATGTTTTTGCCTTCACAACAAGTTATCCACATTCATTTATATTATCCCTTTCATTTTTCTCGGCTTATTATGCAACTTAACACTTAATTATGGACCTACCACTATTTTTATTTTCAAAACTTGATAAATAGTATATGGCTTGATTTCTCAATTTGTTCAAGGAAGAAAAGAATGTATAACGGATATTCCTTGTTCAATTAGTTTGGCACGGGGAAACAATTTTTTCATCAATCTCCCTAAACTTTATTTAATTCACTCACATAATGTAAGATCTACACTTACTTATATATTATTCACTGATATATTATGATTTAATTATATGACTAGTCAACTAAAAATCTCTAACAGTATCAATTAGTACATGCTTACAGTTTAAAATTGGCATAACTTCAAGTCATGGAGTTTCAAATTTCATAGTTATGGACTAATCTTTTATTTATAGCGAAATTGGTTGTAAATTAAGCAATTCCTAAATTTATTAACATAGAAAGTGTTGACATGATTTTTTAGTTTTAGTTCCTAAACTTTTATGCAATGATTCAAATTTGTTATTATTTCAAACTTTGGTATTGTCTGATCTTCAAATTTTAAAAATAAATAAATATACTTACCTAATTTAATTGTATTATATTTTATTTAACGCATCAAACAACGTTTATAAATTAACTTTTAAGTTTTTTATATTATTTCACATATTTCAACTTTTTAATCTAAAATACAGTTTAATCTAAAAAAATGAATACTTTTTAGTTAAAAGAACTATATCATAACGGTATCTTAGTTTATTTTCCTTTTTCCTCTCATGTTAATTACTTATTAGGAATATGAGCTTGTTTGACATTTTCAATGTATATCTATGTTTCCTTTTTGCTAGATTTGGAAGTTTAAGAAAGCTACCAATAACGAATTTGAGTGAGAAATGAAAATAAGATATTTTGGGGGTAGGGGGTGTTACACTACATGTACATAGATAGATGCATGTTTCTCGTGTATTAATTCACACGCACACCTTTTTGTCAATTCTTGCGATTCCTAATCTGCACTTGGAAACAACTAGAATATTCACTGTTTATAAGGTTAGGAGCAGATTCAAGTGGGTTAGGTTCGTTACGAAACAATGTATTGCTTTTCGTTGAAAGCAAAATCCCAAATAGTAAGTCAATTGCGTGCTATATATATCAAATTTGTATCAAAGCAAAACTTACATTAAAAAAATAATAATAGTGATGTGAAAAAGGTAAAATAGTATAAAATTTTATATTCTATAACTGAAGATACTCTAAATAAATTGTTAAAATTTTAGATTCAACTCGGCTTGTTATTAATTTGAGACCTCTTCATCACATCACTATTAGGTTTGGTGGTAAGTAATAAACAACTCTTTGAACGAATTTAAAATAAATATATACATATTCTTAGAGTTTGTGATTGTGTATAACTTACTTTTAGAAAATGTATTTAAAAAAATAAGTTTCTAACTTGGAACATTTTTTTTTCAAACTCTAGGTTTAGCCTAGAAGGAGTTTGAGTTATTTTTAAAAATTTAAAATTGAGTTTACTATTGATGATTATTACGACGTGGGGATTTCTTTGTATCATGCATACCTTTACAAGATGCATGAACCATGGGAGTTGCTTAATCTATCATAAGAATATGCCACAAGTTTCGTTGAGACCTTACATATAACTTACCAATAAAGTTAAATCACAATAATCAAGTCAAAGCCGTTTTCGGAAACTACTTGTTGAGTTGGGATTTTTCAAAGTTTAGACATGTTTTTGGTGGTGGAAGCTTACGAGAGAGATGAGAGAATATGAAAGAAAGCAATTTTAATATATACAAATAATTAAGGTGAATTTCATTAAAAGCAAATTTGGAGGAATAAGTAGGAAAAAATATTAAAAAATGTTAAACTATAATATCATGCATCTATCATAGGAGTAATCCTAGAAAGCATCATTTGTGAAAAGGGGTAGTTGAGAAAATGAAAAGAAAAAGATTAAGCAGATAAAAAGGGAAACACCTACCATTTACATATAACATGCTTGCTTAAATATGTTATTACTTCATTATCTTTATTTGTCATTTTTCAAAATGCTAGCAAGAGTGGAAAAAGCTATATAAAGAAAATTCAGAGTAACTTTCTTAGTGTGAAGGTAGAAAGAAAGTATGGACTAAATGGGATCACGTACACAAATAAAACAAAAAAGCCCCTTTTTCATGCACCTCAAATTTTTCTTCCTGCACCCCTGAATTCACATATCCCCATTTTATCCTTATAAATTTATAATAAAATATGAAAAGTTAACATTCACCTGTTCTTCGTTCAACCTCTGCCGCAAACCCTTTCTTCCCTTTCGTTTTTCACTTCTCAGGCTTCCTTCATGGTGGTTCACTCCCAAAGGTTCACAATTGTACCATTGAAAATTTTTTTTTTAAGTAAAATATCGATTTGATGCTTCTATTTTTTTTTTATTTTAATTTGGTTCTTATATTGAAAAAATTTGATGTAATCAAACATTTTCTATTAGTGGTGAAGTAACAATGTTAAAGGATGTCACACGTCAATTCCTAGATTTTTATTATTATTTTTTATTTTTTTAAATTTTTTTAAAAAATTATTATTTTTTTAAAAAAATTACAAATTTGCCACATGTCAGTCGTGTCACGCGGTGTAATGTGGTAGTGATAGTGTCACGTGTCACTATTATGCACAATGTCATTTTCCCATTCTCAATTTGGTCCCTATATTTTTATTTTGGTCTCAATTTAGTCCTAATTTTTGTAAAAATTATGCAATTCCGTCATTCACCAAATTGAAACAAAAATTAAGTTTTGTATAAATGTCATACAAATATTTTTATTAAATTTGATATTTTTATTCAAATTGATATTTTTATTATATATTTTTAACAAAACTAAGTTTATTTAAATTTGTGCTTCACATTCAAATTTACTTAAAATTGTTTTCAAATTTCAAATTTATTTGTTTTTTATTGTTACATAAATTAGTTAAACTTATTTTTAAAAATTATATAATTGTTATTTTTATACCAACTGAAACATTTGTATAGAAATTATTGACTTTACACATTTTAAAAATATACAATTATTTGAAATATATATTTAAATGAAAAACAATATTAAAGTATGATGAAATAAAATATGAATATAATTTATGATTTTTTTTGCTATTAGCATTATTTTCTATTAACAACTTTAAAATAATTTTAAATAAATTTCAATGTGAAATATAAATTTAAATAAACTTAATCTTGTTAAAAATATTTACTAAAAATATTAATTTTGACAAAAATATTTGTGTACATTTATATAAAAATTGAATTTGATTTTAATTTGGAAATGGACAAAATTGGCCAATTTTTACAAAAATTGGAACTAAATTGAGACAAAAAGAAAAATACAATGACCAAATTGAGAATCAGGAAGTAACACCTAGCATAATAGTGACACGTGGCACTACCACTGTCACATCACACTTTTACTGCCACGTGGCATGACATCGGCTTGATACGTGGCTAATTTTTTAATTTTTTTAAGAATTTAAAATAAATAAATAAATAATTTCAAAAAATTAATTTCAAAAAATCCAGAAACTGACACGTGGCACTCCTATTATAGTTGTTACTGTACCACTAATGAAAAGAACTTGATTGCATCAAATTGCTCAAAATAGGGATCAAATTGAGATAAAAAAAATAGAGGGACCAAATCGATATTTTGCTATGAAAATGGGGACCAATGACATAATTTAACCAAATTTTTAAGTTTTGTCCCATCCTCCTCAACATATCCACCAATTGAATAGAGGCATATGGCTTTCTTTTTCGTTAATATTGTTGTATACGATGTATCTGGTGGGGTCGTGTGGTGGTTTGGGTTTCTTTTCGTAGGTTTCAGATTTAGTAATTCGTAATGTGTCACCAAATATGGAATGATGTTCTGGAATAAACATTCTGGTTTGTTAGTAGAATGAGCAATCTAGAATACACATTTATATCTAATTGGACAATTTGGATCACAAACATGTATTTATGAACGAGCAATATGTAATAAACTTTTAGATTCGAAAGTGTATATTAGATTGCTCATTCTAGGGTACATGTTTTTATTTTAAAATGTCCAATTTAGTATACATTTTCAAATCCAAAAGTATATTTTAGATTATTCATTCTAGAATATATGTTTGTATTCTGAAATTTTCAATTTTGAAAATATTATCATATTCAAATGTGTATTCTGCATTGCTTACTCTGAAACAAAAACATGTATTTCATAATGAACAATGTGAAATACACCTCTAGATCCAAAAATATATTTTAGATTGGGCAATCCAGAATGCATGTTTGTACTCCGAAATATCCAATTTAGAATGTGCCACCGAATCGAAACTGTATTTTAGAAAACATGGTTTTTAATAGTGCATAGAGTTATGCAAAATGCAAGGAGTTATACAGAGTGCAACAAGTTTATAACATATTGATGGAAAATTTGTTTGTTCTTTTGTAAGGTGTTGGATATTTTATCTTGGAGATGGAATCTTATTATTTGACTAGAGTATTAGATGAAGTTTATCATAGCTTGTGCATGGAAGAGTCTGAAATGTTTATGAGTGATAACATTGTTTTTTACCTTTTATTGATGTTAAGTTTTGTGAATAAAATCAACTCCTACCTAACTTTTATCTTGTTTAATCCTCTAGTTTATGTTGTTTTTGCATTGTTTCGTATTTTAGTTGTTTTATGTTTTTTTACTTCTAATCTCTATTATGAGTGTGTGAAATAAAACAATAGGAAGCAATTATGGTGGAGGAAAACAAGTTGAAACTCAAGGAAACATGATTAAACATGAAAGATTGACTTTTACACAAATACCCATGTCGAGGGGCACCGAGATCAAGTCCAACACTGCAAACATCGAGAAAGGACTCACCTATATGTATATATTGTCTTGGACCAACCTTGGAAGGCCAAAAAAATGACCATTGGGCGCCAGGGTCACTCGCTGGGCGAAAATGACAGACCAGAACTGCAATATTTGAGTCGCTGGGCGAAAATATGGCTCGCCCAGCGAGTTGCATGTCTGAGAACGTTGATTTTAGGCCTCGCTGGGCGAGTGTGAAGCCGCTGGGCGAGAATGTCGACCCCAATACGTGAATATGGTTATTTAATCATGTTTTTACGAGAGTATTAAGGGATTCCTCATTTTTTACGAATAGAAACACCTTGGGTGCTTGGGAGAGACTCTTGGAGGCTATTAGGGGTGTTGGGAAACTCTCCCTTCTCCTTTTTGAGTCTCCTTCCTCATCCATGGAGGTTTTACCCCTTTTGGGTTGGAGAGGATGATGGGCTATGAAATTGAAGGTGGAGATGCAAATGGGAGGCGCAATTGAACCATGAGCAGTATTCAAGAACCTTGGGAGAGGGATTGTTTCTACTTTATGGTTCCAATTTCTTCCCTATTCTTCAATTTTGTAAAACCCTAAGTTCTCCACCATGGAGAGAAATTTCTATTTATTGAGATTAGATGTAAAATATTGAATTCTTGTGTAAAATTGTGTTGTTAATTTATATGCTTTTCCAATTCATGTTAGTATTTGATTTCCATGCTTAATGCTTGTTGTGGTTTAATCACCCATGCTTGATTTGTGATTCTTGAGGTGTTGGGAAACATCTTTAGAATCTAGATTTGAAATTAAATACCTAATGGATGCTTGTATCTAGGAATAAAACTTGGTTCATTAGTAATTTTAGATTCTTGAAACTAATGCATGATTTCACTTGTTGAGGATTCAAGGAATTGAAACTTGATGAGTAATCATAGGCTCAAAGGCTCCAGGAATAGGATTTGAGTATTCTTGTGAATTGATTTTAACATGAATATGGAATTGGGATAATTTAGAATGCATGAGAATGAAATGGTTGAAGTCTAATCTTGATAAATTGTAAATACACTATGTTAAGTTCTTGTTGCACACCAACTGTTTCATAAAATACAAAAAGAGTTTCCATTGTGTTTGTATGAACTTTGTATCTAATTGAGTCGTGAATTGCGAGAGTTGTCATGCGTTGCACAAGTCCCTTGGGAGAGAACGATAAAATACTTATTACTTGCTATGTGTGACCGGTGCACTTGCCGTGTTGGTTTTTCACTAACAATGAGTGCAGATGAAATGGTTGTAGGAGATTATACTTGACCATTTACCACTAATGAGATATTTGGTATGCGTGATTATTGATTCAACTTTTGTATTGTATTGGCAAACATTTATTCATATATAATACATTTCACTTCGCTTCCATTAATAGTTGAGACACTTTAATCAAATAAAATCTTTGATATAATAACATTTTAACACGATTTTCGTACAATACGAAGTTTGTCAAAATATAAACATAGTTAAAACAACTTCCACAATAAAAATAAAATGTACATATGAAGTCATATCTAATTATTATGTCTGGATCGTTTTCCAAGTACATTACAACCACATCTAGTACAAATTCCTCCCAGTCACACCACGGGCTAACTGTAATGTTGACTGAGTCCTCTCCTACGCTACAGTGCCTTCAGTCACATGACGACAACCTATCATCCTTTGTAAAATACTGGCGATGTGTCTAGATATGCTCTGCATTCATAATACAAAATAATCAATGGCCATATTTAAACATGTTGATAATAAAACAATGAACATATCTAAACTAATTGATTTACCATATAAGCAGGATGTGGATATGGTCTTCTAGCACGACATCCCTTATCATGGTTGTTACAACGATGGTGAGGTAGGACACTGGGTCGGTCTTCCTTATTACCAAGAAGTATGTACGATTGGATACCCTACAAAACCACTCCAACTATCCCTCAGCACAAGTGGATGTTGAGTTAGCTATTTTCAACTCTGTCAGGAGTTGGTTTGGGAAGGGTAACCAATGTTCATCAATCATGCGCAAGTCAGAATTGTCGATCACACTAGGAGACCTCAAAATGGTCTATTGATATCCATATTGTCACAACCCCTATTCCAGTAGATGACAATGCATAATCTCACACAACCAAATGAATCCACAAAGCAAGGAGATTCACTTAAATGAATGATTGATGTGTACGCTTCATAAGGGTTCCATATGACCCCATTAGACTGTCTAGTTGTAGCCTAGCCTCTCTAAGTGTGCATATATGCCATCCAGTGATATACCATGTTGCACAAGGCATAACCTCGTCATATATTTGGAACCTCCCTCATTCCCATCCTAGGGAAGTGCTCATATATCCAACCTATAATAATTTCAAGAAAACATTATAAGGTCGTGTATTTAGATAACAAAAATTAAATTTGTATTCAAGTTTTATACCATATTCCTGTAAAAGGTTGCACAACCAGTTAATTGCTTTGTGTGGGCAAATCATGCATCACCTAATTGCTCATACATGTGGGTCAATGTGGCTACTCCCCATGAATATCTACCACAAGACCTCAGATCCTTGAACAGTTATAGGTATGACACACTAATAGAAGTTGCACTCTTGTTTGCAAATATAATGCACCCGACAAGATGCAACAAGAGCGCTCGTGTTCGAAATTCCTAACATGTTCGAGGCATAGGTCTTGATACACTTCTCTTAGCCAACTAAGTTTGACATGTGCCCCATGACAATGTCTCATTTTTTAGGTCACATTTGACCATTCTACTCCTAATAACCCAACCAAAATTGGCATAAAAGCAACAAACTTAAAAGGCAAAAACAAACAAAATTTTCCCACAATAGGAATATGAAGCAATATAGATATATCATCCAGTGTTATGGTCATCTCACCAATTGGAAAATGAAAGGTTTTGTGTCCCTATGTCACCTTTCCACAAAGGACAATAACAATCCCTCATCAGTTGTCTCATAACTAATGTTGCACAAAGGCAACAACCAAAAATTGATAACATAGTCATCAATATTAGCATAAAAAACCCTAGTTTACTTAACTTACGTCCATGAGACAACAAATTCAATTCTCTATGGTCCTAGAGAATACATTTATGTTTTATACTATATAAATTAAAAATAAACATCATCAAAATAACATAAAGCTAAATTTTGTATACTAACCTCGCCTTTCTAGAATCTGCATGCCACATGATTAACATAATTCACCAATAAAGAATTGTCAAATGGTCCTTTAGGAAATCCTTCTTGCTACTCTTGCTCCACATAAACCCCTATAGTTGCAGCTCCACATGATCAACATAATTCACTAACAAAGAAGTGTCAAATGGTCCTTTAGGAAATCCTTCTTACTACTCTTGCTCCATATAAACCCCTATAGTGGCAACTATAGGATCTACATCCAAAGAAATAAAACCTGCAACTTCATCATAATTTCTTATACGAATAAAATCAGTAGATCTTTGTCTTGCACGATCTCTACTGCCTTCAGGTTGGCTTGCACCACCTTTAGTCTTTGCCTTATTTGTAATTATTATGTAACAAATCATATCAAAATTATACAACACGCACTACAAATTAATAAACTGATTTCGACATGTTCATTCCAAAAAAACCATATCTGGGAACACCTTCCAGAACATAATAATAAATCTCTTCCAGAAAGCTCATTTCAAAAGGTGTTCCTAGATTTGGTAATTCCTTCCAAAATGGGTATTCCATAATGAGTTTATTAATGTGTTCCAAAAAGTCCATTCCGAAATGTATTACTTAATCCATGAATACCTTCCAGATTTTTAAAAATATTTAATAAAAATGTTAATTTTATTAGAATATCACCATAAGATTTATACAAAAAAGTGAATTTGAGTACCAATTTAAGGAGAAACAATATTGCTTCATTTTTACAAAAAATAGAACTAAATTAAAACTAAAAACAGATATAGGGATCAAATTGAATCATTTTGACACATACACAACTGTGAGGTGACATGTGTAAAAGAAAGAATTCAAAAAAATTCAAAAAACAATAAAAAAAATTCAAAAAAAAATAATCATAAACTGACATGTAACATTGATTTTAACACCGTTTGGTCAAACTAACGACAAAAACCAAATTGAATCATTTTAAGAACCAAATTGAGACAAAAAATATTGGACAATCAATTTAACACTACTTAACAAATATAGAGACCAAAAGAATAATTTAACCTTAATATTTCAAATAAACCATTTTACTATCAACATAACACACCGGATGGCCTCAAAGAGAGCCCCTAACAATCCTTAACTTGATATTAATTAATACATATTTAGTTTGCTGATAAAAATAAAAGGATTATCCTGAGGTATACAATTTTATTTGTCAACATTACAATTATAACCGTCAATTTTTTTTATTATAATTTTATTTATTTTTTATTTTTCAGTATTTGTTATCATAGAAGATAATTTAAAAAATATTTCAAAAGGATTATAATTTTTTATTTATAACATTAATACCAATTTTGATTTTTTTAATTTTCAAAAATGAAAATATATTGTAGCTAAGGTGTAAGGAGTATAACCCAATATAAAATATAAAACACAACACGTAAATATGATAGCAGCATCCTTCATCATAAATGGAGTTTTCAGAGACAGTGTCACTCTTAAAAATCCCATTTGATGATGAAGTGATTGAGACATTCCTTTTCATTTTTTCATTTTCTCATCATTGTTCATTCTTTTACATAAATGGTAGATACAAGGAAAGCAAAAGAAGCCTATCACTAGTATTTGGTGGCACAATGTTTCTAAAAAATCATTATGTATCCTCCTCATCTACTGAATATACAGTATCCTTTAGCTGCAGCTATAATCTAATTAGGTACATTCACATGTTCTTCAATATTCATTGATGCTCCTATCTTGTAGAAGATTACTAGGAATGCAAGTAATATGAAGAAGATTCACTATTCTGATGAATGTCTACATGCTCAACACCTCCACAAGCACTAACAACTGTTGTATGGATATAATCATCCACCACAAAACCTTCAGCTTGCATTCTGTGCACAAGTTTCAGAGCCTCTCTAGCATGTCCATTCCATGCATAAGCCAAGATCATGGATTCCCAAGACACCAAATTCTTCTCTGGCATGTTGTCAAAAACTTGAAAAGCATCAGCAACATATCCGCATTTTGAATACATATATATTAAAGCACTGTTCACAAATACATTAGACGAGGCAGGAGACTTGCTTGCATAGGAATGAATTAACTTTCCAAGCATTGGAGCTTCTAGTTCTGCACAAGCTTTCAAGGCTGATGAGTAAGTATAGGAATTAGGCAACACGCCTTCTTCCATCATTTCTTGCAAAAACTCCAGAGCCTCAAGTTCAAGCCCAAGTCTAGCACAACCAGAGATAATGGCAGTCCAAGAAACAACATCCCTAAGTGGCATGTGCTGGAGCACCTTGAAAGCATAAGAGTATTCTTTACACTTGCAATAGAACCATACCAAAGTGCTTCCTATGTACATGTTCGTATGGAAAATACGTTTGATTATCTGTGCATGAACCTCTCTTCCAATTAGCAAAGCTTTTGTTGTGCCACAAGCCATCAAGACACTTAAAACTGTCAATTTATTAACATGGATTCTTTTACTCTCCATTAATCGAAACAAGTTTATGGCCTCTTCACCAAACCCATTTCGAGCATATCCTGATATAATAGATGTCCAAGTAGCTGTATTTCTGATTTTCATTCTATCAAACACCCCTTTAGAATCCACCATCAATCCACATTTTGCATACATATCAACTAGGGAAGTTCCTATAAAAACATCACTCTTACATATATTCTTTATTATGGCACCGTGAAGCTGTGTTCCAAATTTCAGTGCTTTATTCTCTCCACAAGCCTTTAGTGCACTACATATAGTATATTCATTAGGAAAGAACCCTTCACCTAGCATCTGTGACAACATCAACATAGCTTCATACCCAAACCCTTGTTGGGAACAGGCAGTGATCATAGTTGTCCAACATATTACATCGCGCTCTGTCATACAATCAAATGCCCGAAATGCACTTGATATATCACCACATTTTGCATAAAAATGAACAACTGCATTGTCCACAATTATATTCCTCCACCTGCTTTTCAAAATACGAGCATGGATTTGTTTCCCCAGCTTTAAATCCACTCTTTTACCACTCAAATTCATGATACAGACAAACATCTTACTGTTGGCTGGAACCCCATGTTTAACAGAATCTTGAAATAACTTAAAAGCCTCATCATCCAAGTTACATTTTAAATATCCATCAATAATAGCAGTCCATGTGACTGTATTCTTTCTTGGCATTCCATCAAACACACAACGAGCCCGATCCAACTCAACCAATCTTAAATAGCTACAAATCAAATTATTATCAATATAAGTATTTGAATGTCTAAAACATTTCAAGACAATTGCATGTACCCTTCTGACTTCTTCCACATTATAACACAACTGTAGCCAATGAGCAACTAATTCTGGATTGAAGCATTGATTTTTCTCACCTAAGTTGTCTATCTTCCAGCAGGAAGTATCCGAGGCAGACTTGATAACATCTTGGAAGTTCAATTCTGCAGCATTTAGTGCTTCAATGCTTTCCATTGCACTGTCGTAGTCTTTCACAGCAGCCAAGCACATGTTCCGAAGCTTTGCAAAATCTTGTTACATAAACATAGGGTGAAAAAATACAAGATTAATTGAATAGGCAAGTTTGAACTATAAATTGACTCATTTCTTGAATACTAACATCAACGACATAAAAATCCCAAGGCATATTATCACAGTTTATCCAAGGTTAAGGCTAAGCCAAACAAACACTAGCTGAACAATGCATTATAAAAGAACTTTTGGAAAGATGAGAATGAAAATGTAATATGATTCTGTGGATGAATTTGATTATAGAAGACACCAAATCAATAAAATATTTAAAAACTCTGAACTTAAGGGATATCATTCAGTTCTGTGGCTGACCAAATACTTAAAAGCAAAATATACTCTTATAAGAAACACTAATTCAGAATTCAAAGCCTTTAATCTCACCATTTTGTGTTTCAAGATTGTTGACAGAAGATTCAGCTATGGTATGAAGATGTGTAAAGAATTCTCTTGTAAAATCTCTACGACTCCTTGAAACAATTTCACTAATTTCAGATGGATTCTCTTTGATCATTAGGATAAGTTCATTGTGTCTCTGCAACTCTTCATCTATCTGAAGAAGAGGAGTATTAAATGACTTTGTGAATGCCATAAATAACAATTTAAAGGATTGGTATAATATTTAGACAAACAATGTTTCCATTGACGTTTCTTTGTTATATGGGTGGGGGTAAAAGGCTAGATAGAATAGAACTGTGCTAGATTGATTTTAATTAGTCACCCCCAATATCATGATGACAGAGTGATGGGTATAATTTTCAATATCAAATAAGCAATGAAAAACCTCTTTAAGCTTCTTTCTAAGCCAGAGCAGTTTGTTCTTCAGCACCGGATTGTCTATGGCATCTGCCTTATCCTGACAGTGTCTAAAGAAATGGGGCCTAATATTGCTCCACTTCTTGTTTAAAATTAAAAACTTTCTCCAATCGGTCTCATGCAGCATGAAAGACTCGATTAGCTTGTCACAATCTCTAAAGATCATTTCATAGTTATCCAAGAACCCCTTGCCATCATCATCATCATCATCACAAGAACTATCACCACAAAAGGCACCAGTACATGATAACCCTTTACTGATAGGATTTAGCACTGCCCTTGTGCCAGTTGCCTTGGCTGGAAAGTAATGCTGCTGATCTGCTAGATCAAGAAACAAGTTAGCATAATTAGCATAACAGGAATTAGGATCCTCTCATGAAACGCACCACCAATTCAAGTGAGATAAATACAATTATGCTGTAAATACACCATCACAGTGGATTACAACTTTCAAAACTATTTATTTATTCCTAATGATTTTAGTTCCCACACATGGATGAAAGCTAAGTTTTGGTTCCTGGTGTTAATATCAAACAAGTTACAAGCTGCAAAAAGAATTTGGCTGTGATAAACCGTTGCAAAAGAAAATCTACAGGAGCTAAGACTTACCATTTTCTCATACAAGGACTGAAACTTGAAATGCAAACCATTACAGGGACCAAAAGAATACTTTAACTTATTAAAAAAATTAGGTATAAGAATAAGTTTGATTCCGCTAAATATTTGACCACTACATATTTACAGCAGTTTTGCCAACTGATGCCTTAGAGAAGCAAATAATGCTGCTCATTTCCATGCTTGCCATGGTGTTCACCAAGTACAAGATGTTTACTCTCATCTTTTAGACTCAATCCTTCTCCAGTGATCTGTGGTTCATTTTTTCCATTGAATAAAATATAAGGGCAGCTAAGAAATCAAAAATAGAGTTTAAAAAACATAACATTTAATGTTATCACTAAATCTCAACCGGGAAAAACTAGTATTATTTATTGACTCTTTAATCACATCAAAACCGTTTTCATAAAAAAAAAAAAAAAATCAATTTGGGCCTTCCCCTTTCTTTTTGTTTGTTCAGTGTCACAAGTCACGACAATGAAGATAAACCAAAAAAAAAGGAACTCCGTATGCTGATTTTACCTTCTAAGCTCTACCCCAACAACAATACGTAACAAATAACGCAGAAAACAGCTAAAATAAATAGTCGGGGTGACAAAACATAGAGTTGAAAAGTAGAGACTGACCTTTGGAAGCAAAAGTTGAGCTTGGAAGACGAAGTGGATTTGCAAGGAACAAGGAGAAGGGTGAGGGTAACTCTGGAGTGGGTTTGTGAGTGTGGAATCTCTGTTGAAGCGAAGAGGAGGAATGGAGAATTGCGGTTCTTAACGGTAACTCCATGTGTGAAAGTATAGGAAGAGATTGTGAGGTTTTGTGGAGGAAGAGAAAGAGTTCTGAGTTCAGACACTGTTGGTGAAGAAAAATCAGAAGCAAAAATGAAAAGGTTGAAACATTGAAGAAGTTGAAAAATATCTGATAGTTTTGGGATGGAATGGATTGTTGATATTGTGGGAGGTGAAGTATCTAAAGAGTTCAGTGAGGGATAAGGGATCTGCCACCAAATCATTCCCTCACCACTTCTCACACATATGCAACTTAAAATTACTTCATTTAAATGTGTCTTTTTCAAATTTTTATTTTTATTTTTTGTAAATACTTCTATATAAATTTGTCTAAACAGGTTCAATTTTTATTAAGCTTTAACCTACAATAAGATGTGTTAAATGTTTATTTAACGTTATTAAATTAGTTAATGGTAAATATATTTACTATTTGATATGTACCCATTTCTTTGTTCTAACTTTTGTTATGTGTTGATTAACAACAATAAAAAAAAAAATCTTTAATCAATATTTTAAATCATTTTTATTACTTTTATTTTACCTATTTATTAAATTTGTTATTGTTTTATAAAATAAATTAGATTATTTTATAAATAACTCATTATTACTTTTTTAAATTGAAAAATAAATAAATAACTAAGATAAATAAGTTAAAATGTATCATTCCATTTTTAATAGTGTGAAATTAATAAAAATTAAACATTTCATCCTCAACATTCAAAACATATAATTCAAAGTATATATGACATTAGTATAGTTATCTAAAAAGAATAAAATTATATTAACATAATATATAAAAGGGAACAACTATAAACTATAGAGAGTTTTCTCCAAAAGTGCAGATGTCAAAGAAAAAACTATCCTATGGCTCAAACATGTTCCTCATCCTCTAGATGTGAATCAACACATACAACAAAAACATGAGAGTAAGTTGGCTCGAGAAAAGAAACAACATATGTCTATAATACAATAAGTCATTTAATTACAACATCACATAAGTTCATAAATACAACCAAACTCTTCTAGATTCAACTTATCTGAATACATACACTTGAGTCAGACTCATGAAGTCATGTACTTGTGGTGGAAATGCATTGATTTATCGAACTACCACACACAAGGTTAGTCCCTGACACAATAATAAGAACCCTAGAGTTATCCTTATCACATGATCTTTTGTCACTCTCACCACTTAATCATCCTCTTCTAAATGAGTGTGAATGATTAGTAAAGCTCATGATAGATTCACAAAATGGAATAGTCTTTACCTCAATACATACCCTATTGAATCACACCTCAAATAGGATTTCCTTAAAAATCTTTAAATTATCACCAATTCATACTTTGTTTCACATTTATTAGTTAATAAAACTCTTATGATACTAATAATATCAAGAAAACTATAAAACATAATTGATAAAACATACAAAAAAGAATGATGCCCAACATCATCAAAGGTGTGCCCAGTGCTGGCTTCCTAGGGGCTTGGCACCCAGTGAACCACTCTAAAACACCAAAACTCCTTCAACTCCATAGAATGTTCTATCTACACATAGAAACATCACAAAGATGATTAGATCATATTGTTATGATTACTAATCAACATAGATTCACATAAAAAACTCTAAGAACACATGCAAGAGAGACTACATGCGAAGAGAGGACAAATTTGACCAAGAAAGGAGTAGAAAAATCAACTTACTCAAATAAAAAAATTGATCGAATGGTTAGGAAAAACTCATCGATAGGATCACTTCTATGATCTTAGATCTTCAGACATATGAATACAAAGTCAGATAGAGTAGAAAGAAGACAAATAACTCTAAAATGTGGTTTCCAAATATATAGTGTGTTTTAAAGTAATGAAATTGGTTTATAAACTTTCTATTTATACTTAAACGTTTTAACAGTAAAATAATTGAGTCTTACTAATTTAGAAATACTATCAAATAGTAGTACAGAGTTTATTAGTTTAGTTTAAGTGTATAAGTGATATATTTTTATAGTCATACCTTTTGTAAGACTGTATTAATATATTGTGTACACTGGATTATCTGTTGTGGAACTATGATGAAACTCCCTATTTTTATTAGTTTTAAGCTGCTAAAATTGGGATGTTACATTTATGGTATCAGAGCAGTTCGTCCTTAGGATGACCTGAGGGTTCTGGGTTTGTCATGTCTTGTTTGTGTTAGACTTCGAGTTTAGTAGAATTTGTCAATGAAACCAAAAGTATTAAGAACAGAAAACGTCTTGACAAAGTAATGAGGGTGCACACTCATGACTAGATCAAAGATTGTTTTCCATTCTTAATTTTACTGGTTTGAGAAAATAAGAGAGATAGAGAAAAGTTTTGGCTATCAATAGATGTTAGAGTTTTGCTTTCTGTGTCCATGTTTGTTTTGTTGCACCTCTGTGGTTTGCGTTTAGTGTTTATAGTGATAGAGGAATGCAGATTCAACGTCAACTTGACATGCTTACCTTTGTGAGGGTTGGATATAGCTTTTGAGATAACTTTTTGTCTTAAGGATATAGGTTTGTTGTATGAAGTAGATCGATGAGCGAGGAAAGTTAAGCTTTGGGTTAGTAGACTGGATTAAGAGGTTAAAATTTAGCATCAATGTTTAGACTAAGAAGCTTCAAGGGCAGGCTCACGAGATCAAATATCACAAGTTTTTCAAAAGGGGTTGAGTTCAGAGGTTAGAAATATGGAAAATATCAGTGTATGCCAGCGCAACAATGTTTGGGGAAAATCAACTTGGTTCTACATCCCGACAATTCTGAGGTTCAGAGTTATCCAGATACATGCAATGTTAGGATAAGTGTCATTAGATATAGTCGTAAGACCATATCTAGTGCTTTATTGGATTGGTGGAAGAGAAACAGTTGGTAGATCCTAGGTTACAGAAAATAATGAAATTGTTTGGCATCGAGCAAGCTAAGAAAGATAAAGATCGTGAAGTGTAAAAAGACGACAAATCCCTAGTGGGAAGTTAAGACATATCAGAGTTTGCGGATCAGTTAGCTAAGGTGATGTTTCCTAAGTAGAAAAATAATATGTGCATAAGGATGAAATGGCATAAAGGTTTCATATTAGGTTCAATAATCAGAAGGAGATGCTTGGATCTTTTCAGTAGATAGCAGGATGTTTCAAGGAAAAGTAATTCATGAGCATAAACATTGACTTTGGGCTGAGGTATAGAAATTCAAATGTGGGAGGAAGAAGTGAACTGTTAAGTTCGATCTTGTGGGAACGATAAAAGCTGGAGAAGGCATAGTATCGTAAATAATTAAAGGAGAAGAAAAATCCTAAATAGTTGGAATTGTGTCTACGATAGTTGGTGCTAAGCTATTAGTGCAAATTATCAAATTCAGAAGGTGGTGTTTGGGATATGAGTTTTGGTTTCGTTCGTGATTAT
>Ga0214544_1007277_pt1 | contig 19565 bp, 15 predicted proteins | sample CNSS3metaG_FD_160074 | JGI IMG/M metagenome (GOLD analysis project Ga0214544, IMG submission 160074) | Root nodule microbial communities from cowpea collected in UCLA plant growth center, Los Angeles, California, USA - CNSS3 | ecosystem: Host-associated > Plants > Roots > Nodule | place: USA... | reverse complement strand
CTGAATCAATTTGAAAGGAATGAAGTTTGGGAACTCATTCCTAGGGATGATTCACACCAAGTCATAGGAACAAAATGGGTGTTCAGAAACAAGCTGGATGAAGATGGAAACATCACTAAAAACAAAGTCCAACTTGTAGCAAAGGGATACAAAAAAGAAGAGGGTATAAACTATGATGAGACATATGCTCCAGTTGCCAGGGAGAATTTGAAATGTCAATGATGGGAGAATTGACATTCTTTTTTGGGTCTACAAATCAAGCAATTGGAAAATGGAACTTTCATTTCTCAATCTAAGTACTGTAAAGAAGTACTTAAGAAATTTGGAATGGATACTGCTAAGGAAGCAAGTACTTCTATGGGAACTTCTTGCTACTTAGACAAAGATGAATCAGGAATAGAGGTAAATCAAACTATGTTTAGAGGCATGATAGGTTCTTTGTTGTATCTTACTGCAAGTAGGCCTGACATTATGCAATCTGTATGTGTGTGTGCTCGTTTTCAAGCCAATCCAAAATAATCACATCTTACTGCCGTGAAAAGAATTTTAAAATATTTAAAAGGAACTGCATGTTTTGGACTTTGGTATCCTTCAGAAGCATCTCCTAATTTGATAGGCTATTCAGATGCTGATTATGGTCGTTGTAAAATAGATAGAAAAAGTACCAGTGGTACTTGTCACCTCTTAGGATGTTCATTAGTCTCTTGGCACTCTAAGAAACAAGCTTGTGTAGCTTTGTCAACCACAAAGGCTGAATACATAGCAGTTGGAAACTGTTGTGCTCAAATTCTTTGGATAAAACAACAACTAGAAGACTATAATATCTTTCTAAATCACATACCTCTGAAATGTGATAATAACAATGCTATTAACTTAACCAAAAATCCCATAATGCACTCTAGGACAAAGCACATTGAAATAAGGCATCATTTCCTAAGAGATCACATTAATAAAGGGAATTGTGAGATAGAATACGTAGATACAAAGCATCAATTAGTTGATATCTTTACCAAACCTTTAGCTAAAGATAGATTTTATGAACTAAGAAGAGACTTAGGCATATTAGAGATCTCTTAAATTGCCAAAAACTCAAAATCCTTAAAAATCCGAAAAATAGCGTCAATAATCGATTATAAGTGTCAATAATCGATTATCAGCCACTCTTAAAAATCCCAAAACATTCTGGAATAATCGATTATTTTGGGCAATAATCGATTATCCTTAAATTCTCAGCCTTAAAATTCAAAAACATTTTGTAATAATCGATTATTTGCGGCCATAATCGATTATCCTTAATTCTGAGCCAAAATCAAAAACTCACTGGAATAATCGATTATCACTTAGGATAATCGATTATCAGCTCATCAGCATTCATATTTTGCCCAGTTCATGAACCAATAATCGATTATCACCTTTTGATAATCGATTATTACACGTTGTTAGACCAAAAAAATTTTAAAAACTAGTCGTTGTAACGGCTAGATTTGCATTAAAACGCGTGTATATGACCGTTAGGGACACTTCTCTATAAATACTAGCCATTTTGGTCGCCAGAACACTCTTTTCTCCCTATCAACACTCAAGAACCTCTCATTTTCTCAAAAATTCTCCAAAACTCTCAAAGCTTCCCCCTCCTTTATCTCAAAAATGGCTGAACCATCATGTAGAAAAATTCCTACCCGCAGAAGGACTGCATCTCGTGCCTCTCAACCCAGTAGGACTGCTTCCATTGAAGGATGGATTTCAGATGAAGAAAGAAGATCTAAATTCATCACATTGTGGAAAGACAAGCCCCTTATCACTCCAAAATTCATCCAGTCTCAATGGTTTATCAATCGCCATTTCACAATCCCTACTTTTCTTGGTGAACAAGGGATAAAATTCTTCACAGAAATGCAAGGCACATACTACCCCGATTTGGTACAAGCCTTCTACTTCAATTATAAATTCAAAGATAGAGTGGGTTTTACAAAGGTGAAAGGTGTTGAAATTATTCTGGATGATGATATTTGGGAAAATTTTGCACAATTTCCCATTTATGATGGCACATCTCCAATCCTCACTGCTGGCATTGAAGGGTTCAACCGAATATTCGCTTATAGATCCTTTATGCGACGCCAGGATCAAGAAATAGGCCGCCAATTGCTAGCCGGACCTCTCAAAGTCGATGAGCTTCTGCTTCACTATCTCATTGTTTGGATTTTATGTCCACGTGGTACAAATCATGCACAGTGCAGTGAAGCAGATCTTATGATCATTTATGCTATGCTGAACCACATTCCTATTCATTGGCCAAGCATCATTCTTGACACCATGCTTAAAGCCAAGAGATTGCCTCAGTATCCACTCCCGTATTCCTTGCTCATCTCTTGTATTTGTAAGTACACAGGGGTAAATGTCTCTGATGAACAATCTCACAAAACCACTAAGGCAAACAAAATTGCAGAAAACTCCTCGAAGGAGATGAAATTTATTCCTTTTGGGAATACCTACATTCACAAGGATGATATGCCTTCCTCGGACAATGAAGAAGAAGAGAATCCTCCAATTGCTCCTATTCCTCCTGTTGACACAAATATTGGATCATCCAGTGGTGTTGGTGGCTCATCCTCTTCTTTAGAGGATCACATTTTAAACCTCAACCAGAGACTTGAAGAATTCTTTCTTCTCTCCACTCACAGACATGAAGAAGTCATTGGCTTAATTAGAGGACTAGATTCTAGGATTTCTAACTTAGAACATAAGTTTGATAAATATGATGAAGGTGATGACATGAGTCAAGACTTTTAAAGGTCTACATCATAGTTATTTTTTTATTGCACTTGTAATATGTTTTCCAGTTTTTCTTAATTCTTAATAAAAGTCTATCTTTTGTTATTCTTTACCATTGTCTAATTGAGGGGGAGCTTCTATGTTAAAACTTTTTTTCATATGATCAAAACAGGGGGAGAAAAAGTTTAAAAGTTTAAACGAAACAGTGCTACTAACAAATCTACTTGTAAGATATTTTGATTGCAGATACTTTAAACATATTATTTTGATCATCATAAAAAAGGGGGAGATTGTTGGCAAAAGCAATACAAGTCTAAACGTTGAAGCAAGATTTTGATAATGATAAAAGAAGCCTGAAAAGCCATCTGGAAGTCAATATGAAGAACATGTGTTGTTGTGTTTAAAGCTATCTTGTAAAGTGTAATTAGAATAGTTAGAATCAATATTGTATAAGGAAATTTTGGTATTTCTCGAAAAATCAAAGTGAGATAATCGATTATCCTTAGCTGAACCATTTTTTTCAAGAATGCACTGGAATAATCGATTATCACCTCTGATAATCGATTATCCGTTCATAAAATTGTTTTTCATAAACCACACTAGAATAATCGATTATCACTAGTGATAATCGATTATCCTGGTCAGTTAGGCGCGATTGTTCAGCTTTTTGACCTAATTTTTGGAACCCCTATTTAAGGAACCATAGAGTTACTTCTCACTTACCTTTTTTAGAAGCTAGAGTGCTAGTGTTGTGACTGCAACAGAGTTCTCTGAGTGTTCTCAAAAGAAGCTTTGAAAAACCTAGTGTAGGTAGAGCGATAACTTTTCCTGAGAGGTATTCTAGGAGATTTAGTGTTGCTGCTAAGGTCAAGGTTCTCTGTGTGATTCAGAGAAAGGTGTTCATATCTTGTGTATTCAAGAAAGGTGTTTTCTTTCCTTACTCTTTTACTATCTGATTGTAAATCTGTTATTTGTTAGTGATTTAGTTAATCTCGTTTTTTTGAGATTAACAATTGGACGTAGGGTCTTTTGATTCGAACCATCATAAATACTTGTGTTCAATCTTCTTCTCTATCTCTTTATTTCATCTGTTATTGTATTTAAAGAAATTAATATTTGATTTAATCGATAAATTTTGGAAAATTTTTAAAGTATTAATTTTATTACTTAAAACAAATTCACCCCCTCTTGGTTTTTGTCCAAACGCTTAAACATTTCGCTGCGCGATACCAACACATCTGTTGCATGACCAATTGTTGTTACTCTAATGATGTCGCTTGTCGCTGCATGGAAGCTTCATGCTGTTGCATCATAGTATTGCCTTGCTAGGCTAGGGCTGCCACTATGGCCTCAATCGCCCTTGCAATATCTACCGCATCGCCCCGAGGGGGTTTAGGAGTTACACGAGGGGGTGCCATCTCACTAAACACATAAGAGAAACCATCAGTCAAACTTGATTAGAAGAGAAACTTAGCTAACAACACTAGGAAGACATAGTGAAAGCTAAGCAAGCACAAAAGTCCACAAACTCTAATGAACGAAGGCTCTGATACCATAAATGTAACATCCCATTTAATAGATAAATCTAATTAAATAAAACATCGCATACTTTATAATATCCAAAGAGCATGAGGCTTAAAGTATAAAGAATTTTACAATCATCCAAATATACCAAAAAAAAAAAACAAAGGCACTACATAATGCTAGGAACAAACTTAAAGTTCACAGTTATCCAAAAGTTCAAAATTTTGCTATTTAAAACAATTGCTATTGAATATGCAACTAACTTTACTAATCTATTGATTATTTACGTAGTGTTTGATTAAGAGATGTTTTCTTATAAGTAAGAAGCATATAGATGTGAAAACCATTTCTTTTAATGTGTGGTTAAGAGAATCACGAGTCTACATTGTTTTATATTTTAATATTATTGTATTATTTTAAGGTTCTAAATAATATATTTTAATAATCTTGTATTATTTTAGAAAAATTAAGGAATTAAGAACATACCAAATGACTTGCTGAAATTGAACGATTGGTAAAAGCAAGCAACAACTTGTATTTAGATGTCCAAATTCCCATGTTGATTACTAACTTGAAAGGCATTGACAACATGAAGCAACCACAACTGTGAAGGTGCTTTAAATGCTACTCTCCAAACTCTATCTTTGCCTTTTCTTTTTCTGGTAACCTTGGAATCAAGTATATTGGAGATGTGATCTTACTTGGGTTTACTCTTAATACTGATATCATTGAAGACATTCCATACACAACTGCCTTTGATCCTGATAATTATTTTATTTAGAGCTTTTGTTTCACATAACCTCAAACACAACATGTTCATTTTCTAATCGTAAGCCTACAAAGTTTTTCTTACTTTACTTTCATACAATTTTATTGTATTGATATCAATTAGGAAATTATATTGTATTGATATCAATAAAATTTGTCTTTCTATCTATTTTATTCAAAACTTCACCACATCACCTACCTTTTACAGAGTTGTATGTATAAAGTGTTCATTTATATTCTCAATACCATCTTGATGTGACCTTTTGTATTTGACTCTTTATTTCCATTTGTAGTTGGAAATCTGCATCTGCCTTTTTATTAAAAGGCTACCAAATCATATGTCTATTTTTGCATTGGTGTTGAACTTTTGAACTTCTAACCTTTATTCAGTGTTTGAATATGTCAAAGCCATGTAAAACTGAAGTTGAAAATCAACCTCAAAATTAAGCGATCTTCTCGAAACCTTGGAATGTCTTTACACCTTATTTCATTTTATATTTTGCTTAATCAATACTTAAACCTACCATAAAAGGGAATTAGTTTCAACCAATTCCTTCATATGGGATTGAAAGTATAACTCTAGTATATCATAAACATATCTTTTTCTACCCACACACAATTGGGAATATCATTATTTGGTGTTTGAGTTATACCACTGAAAGCTGATAGAAATTTATGCTTAGATCGAACCATATAGCTCAAATGCTTGGAATTTATTACTCATAATTAACCATTGTTAATCATTTATATAAAGGTGAAGAGAGAACAAAAAGGCATTAAATGCTTCTAAATTTAAATTCTATTGCATTTCATAAAAGAAACATTATGCTGGTCAAGTGTAAAAACCCATAAATAGATTAATAAGTTGGCCATATTTCTTTATTAAGTTATGGTTGTATCGTAATTTATAAGTGAGACAATATCTAATGGTGTGTTTTTGAATTACTTTGCCTGATCAGGTGGATGATATCACTGTAGATTTTATTATTAGTCAGCTTTTGCTTTATGCAAGCTAATGACTCAAAGAAAGATGTTATGATGTAGGGTAATAGATGCACTTGACTCGTATGTCCAATTCTATGATTAGATGTTAAATTTCTTAATAGCTCAGTTTAGTGTTTTGTTGCTTGTGGTAACATAAACCATGTAGCTTAGAGAGAATTGACTGGATCGTTCTTATATATTTTCTGATATAATATAACTTAAAAACTACTAAGTTGTTGGTATTCTTGCACCATGCTGTAATTTTTTGATAAGACAAGAAGTTTACCATGCTGATTCACAAGTTAATTTGTATGTATGAAATTTTGAATCCCGTTAGTGAAGGTAAAGGATTGAATGTATTAATTTGTGATGATAAGAAAGGAACCTTATGTTAATGAAGTTTTTGTCTTGTTAAGTGTACTGATTGTATTTTGAGGCTAATAATTTTCAATTACATAGGGAGCAAAGGTTAAGGAGACTTGCGAAGAATCTGAAGGTGGCTAGAGTTTTTAAAATATGTCAAGGTGACAGGAAAAATGATATATTTAATTTCCCCTTGATAACTAGAATGATCCTCATAATAGACTAGTTTTGACTTGTATGTACTGTAGCTAACTTGTAGTTTGGAAAGTTATTCCTTGGTAGTGAAAGTGTCATTAAATCTTCTTTTTAAAACATTTGGCTGGAAAGTATTAGAAGCACTATAATGAGTTGCTTAACAAGATTCCCATACTGCTATTGCATGTCCATTGAATGAACCATTCCCACCCAAGTTGTTTAATATTCTTTTAGTAAATTTGAAGTTGCTCACTATATTATTCAACACCATAATCACAAATCATGGCCACCTTTCTTGTGTCTTGTAATATAATAATGGAAAATTATTTCACCTTGATTTGTGTCCATCTTGTCATATCATACACCTTAATTTCACTACTTTTCATTGTCGGTTAGGGTATTTTTTGTTGCTTGATTCCCCTTTTGATTGCGTTTTTTTATCCAGTGGAAACTGATATCAGTGGAAATCTATAATTTGGAGCAAATGAGTTGTTGTTTAAAGTGCCTAAATTTGTAGTTGTGGGTCTTTACGTTTGTAAGTCATTCCTACTAAAATCGCATTTTTAGATTGAAATATGGTGAAACATGTAGTTAAGATAGACCAAATTATTATTTCAATGTTTTGTTGTGTTGTTATTCTGATTTTACAAGTAGGAAAACTATCAAATTATTAAAGTATTTTTTTGTTAAAAAATAGGCAGAAGGACGAAAGAGCTAGAGCAAAAGGGTTGGAGTATATTTTGTCAGTGATCATCTTTTAGATTAAAGATGATGGACAAAGTGTGGACTAAATCTGCTAGATTTAGTAAAGAGTATATAAATGGTGTTGAGTTCTTTTTAGATTTTGCATATTCTAGCGGAAAAGCTCAAGGGGATGAGATTTTATGCCCTGGTTCCAAGTGTAGAAATCTTTATTAGGCATGAAGAGATGTGGTATATGATCATTTAATAGCTATAGGATTTCTAAAAGGATACAACATTTGGGTAAACCATGGGGAGAAAATACAATCGTTGCCTATTGTAAGTGATGAAGACAAGGAAGATAATATTGATGGCTTATTGCATGACACGTTCAGAAATGTGGTAGAAGGAAGTGGAGGTAGCGACGGTCCTAATGAGGACGCAAAAAATTTCTACAGCTTGATTAATGAGGCAAAACAAGAGTTATACCACGGATGCCAAAGTTTTTCCACTCTTTCTTTCGTAATTCAACTCTATTTGTTGAAATGTCTTAATGGCTGGAGCAATGCCTCATTTTCTAACCTTTTAAAATTATTGAAAGAAGTCATGCCAATTCTAAACATTCTTGAATATTTCAATAAAGCAAAGGCAATGATTAAAGATTTTGGCCTTGATTATAAGAAGATTCATGCATGTCCACATGATTGCATGTTATATTGGAAGGAGCATGAGATAGACAATTTTTGTGAGAAGTGTAAAACTTCAAGATGGAAGGAATTTAGTGAAGTAAATGGTAAGTTAGAGCAACAAAAAAATAAGTAGAAAGTGCCTGCAAAAATTTTGAGGCACTTTACGTTGATTCCTACACTTCAAAGGCTATTTATATGCTCAAACACTATAGAGTCTATGAGATGGCATGAAAAAGAGCGCACAAAAGATGGAAAAATGAGACACCCTGCCGATATTGAAGCTTGGACAAATTTTGATAGACATTATCCTAACTTTTCTATTGAGCCTTGCAATGTTAGACTTGATCTAACGAGTGATGGCTTCAACCCTTAGGACTATGAGTATATCACATAGTACATGGCCAGTCATGACGGTGGTGTACAACCTTTCACCATGGTTATGCATGAAACCTGAATACACAATGTTGTCACTATTAATTCCTGGACCTTAATCACCTGGGAATGACATTGATGTCTATTTGCAACCACTAATGGAGGAACTAAAGGAATTATGGGAAATGGGTGTAGAAACATATGATGCCTCAACAGATAAACAATTTCAAATGCATGCAGCTCTTTTATGGACTATCAGTGACTATCCTACGTATGCCATGTTGTCAGGTTGCAGCACTAAAGGAAGGTTGTCATGTTCGTGTTTCAATTATGATACTTATTCATCATACTTGACACATAGTCATAAGATGTGTTATATGAATCATCGTGTCTTTTTACCAGCAACTCATGCATGGATAGTTAATCAAAAGTTCTTTAATGGGAAGATGGGAACTTGCACCGACTATTTTAGGAGGGATTGAAATCCCTGAGATCTTAAAGGATTTTAGCAATGATTTTGGAAAGAATAAAAAAAGAAAGAAAGGTGGTCCATGGAAGAAGAGGTCAATCTCTTTTTAATTGTCCTATTGGTCCCAAAATAAATTACGTCACAATTTTGGAACTCTTTTAGACATTCAGGGAAAGACAAAAGATCATGTTAATGCCCGTTATGATTTAAAAGATATGGGAATTAGAAAGAATCTTCATCCGAGGGAGATTGATGGAGGTCGTGTACAATTTGCAAAAGCTTGATTTTCGATGAATGCATGATAGAGGTCGTACCCCACCAAATTAAAACAGTTAAATGCAGTATGTGAAAGTTGAACCAAGTCGTCTCCCAACGACCAATATTTTCGTCCAAAGCTTCAATTTCCAGATGAACACAACACTATAACACAAGGGGGGGTTGGCAGATTTCGTATGCTAATCAATAGATTAAATTAAATGCGACAGTGATTAAAAACGTATTGACATCCTTGATTCAAACACAAAATTAGATTTCTTAATCAACTCATACCATATTCAATAATCTTAAAAAGGAACAAGATAATCCTTCATCAACGTGTGCTCTCCATGTAGTTACATCATTAAGAAAGTGTACTTGTGGTTTGTAATTTATGTTGTAGACCTTAAAGCATTAATTAGATGTAGTTTGGTCTTTGTTATGTTTTTAATCTGTTGAATGGTTTTTCAACAGGTTAAAATGTATATTTTAATCTGTTGAATGGCTTTTTAAAAAGTTAAAAGGTTGGCTGCAATAGTCTTAAACTGCAACAAATTCAATCAGTTGATTTAGTTTTTAATCGACTGATTTCACTTAAGTCAAGTGAAATCAACCGATTGATTTGAAAATTAACCTGTTGAATTTTGTAACAGTTTGACTATAAAAGCTGTGATTTTCGAAAGAGAGGTCTGTTGATCATTTTAGAGCACGATTTGGTTCTGAAAACGTGTGGAAAGTCTCTCCTTCGTGATCATAGATGTTGCAGCTGTTGAAGATTAATCTTGGATCAATTCTTGGAGCTTTTGGCTTGGTTTGAAGCTTGGAGAAAGTGGTTTGTGGTAGGCAAGGTTGTGCTACCACTAAGGTTTGATCTTTCTCAATCTTTGTGTGTGTGCCTGGTGGTTTTCCAGGTCTGCAAGAGGGTTCTTGTTGTGCTGGTGTGATTCTTGTGTGACTCAAGAGTCTTTTGTGTTGTTTTTGCATATTTTGGAAGTGTAAGGGTGGATACTTTGTGATAGAGGCCGTACCCCACCAAATTAAAACATATTAAATGTAGTATGTGTAAGTGAACCAAGTCGTCTCCCAACGACCAATATTTTCATTCAAAGCTTCAATTTCCAGATGAACACAATAATAACACAGGGGGGTTTGGCAGACAAATTCAAAATGTTAATCAACAGATTAAATTGAATGCAAAGAGTGATTAAAACCGTATTGACATCCTTGATTCAAACACAATTTCACTTATCATAGGCCACCAAATTAACACCTCTGCCTTCTCTCAATCCACTAGATAATAATCCACTAAGCGAAAATTACAATCTAGCTTAATTATGCAATTAAGCAATGCACATATCCTTAAATTCGTGACAGCCAAGTTACATAAATTAAGCATGAACATAACTTAACCCAAACACATGCAATTACTCTGTAAATTAAGCACAAATAGATTCATCACAATGCATTCCCGAATGAGAACAAAGAGACATGGCAGATTTCACAAGCAAGCACAACCTCAAAGCTTCATTGCATTTTTCATCAAGGAGGCAATACACGAATTTAGCTAGACATGGAAATGAGCAATTAGACACCACAATTTTGGAATCACAAAAAGAAAACCAAAATCCCTACCTTTTGAATTCTGAAAACACAAATCAAGAGCAAAGAGAGATTTCAAGCTTCAATGGAATGCAAAAAATGGTGTTGTGATATATAAATCTGAAAACCCCATTAATGGGTGCTGTTCCAAGTCTATAAAACCCACAAAACGAAATTCCCAAGCAAGAAAACGAATTCAAAACGTAAAACCCTCAATGGGTGTTGTCAAATGTGCATAAAAACGATAAAAATGAGCTAAAAACGTGAAAAACCGCAAGGGGCACCTCCAAGGAAGCTTGTGTTGGTATCGCGCAGCGGAATGTTTGAGCGTGCGGACAAAACCAAGAGGGGGGTGAATTGGTTTTTAAATAATAAAATTAGTACTTTAAAATTTTTCCAAATTTTATCAATTAGATCAATAAATAATTTCTTTTAAACACAATAATAGATTAAATAAAGAGATAAAGAAGAAGATTGAACACAAGTACTTATACTGGTTCGGATCAAAAGACCCTACGTCCAGTTCTTAATCTCTTAAAAACGAGATTAACTAAATCACTAACAAGTAACAGATTTACAATCAGATATTAAGAGTGTAAGGAAAGAAAACACCTCTCTTGAATCACACAAGAAATGAACACCTTTCTCTAAATCACACAAAGAACCTTGACCTTAGCTTTCCTAGCAACAACAGCAGCACCTAATCTCCTAGAACACCTCTCAGGAAAAGTTATCGCTCTACCCACACTAGGTTTTTCAAAGCTTCTATTGAGAACACTCAGAGAACTCTCTTGTAGTCACAATACTAGTACTCTAGCTTCTAAAAAAGGTAAGTGAGAAGTAACTCTGAGGTTCCTTAAATAGGGGTTCCAGAAATTAGGTCAAAAAGCTAAACAGTCGCGCCCAACAGACCAGGATAATCGATTATCACTAGTGATAATCCATTATTCCAGTGTGGCTTATGGAAAACAAATTTTTGAACAGATAATCAATTATCAGAAGTGATAATCGATTATCCAGTGCATTCTTGAAAAAAATGGTTCAGCTCAGGATAATCGATTATTCTAAGTGATAATCGATTATCATTTTGATATTTCGAGAAATACTAGAATTGTCTTGTACAATACTGCTTCTAACTTAATCTAATTACATTTTACAAGATAGCTTTAAACATAACAACATATGGTCTTCATATTGTCTTCCAGATGGCTTTCAAGCTTCTTTTATCATCATCAAAATCTTGCTTCAACATTTAGACTTGTATTGCTTTTGCCAACAGCTTATTGGTAAGTGGAGTTTCTCCACCAATCTTTGGCTTACAACATTGTTGTTGATGAAGGATTATCTTGTTTTCTTTTAAGATTATTGAATATGGTGTGAGTTGATTAAGAAACCTAAGTGAAATCCCCATTGGACATTAAGATAGCAAGCTATCTAGATGTGAAGGTTCCTTTCACAAAGCTCAAAAGAAGATGATGGATTGATTCAAAACAAAAAGGAAATGGAAAGCACATAAACCATAGAAAACCGAGAACAATTAAAGGAAGAAGAAAACATAAAATGGAAAGGAAAGAAATGGTAAAAATGTGAGAAGCACGCCACTACAAGGCTAGGATATAAGCCATGGCAACCTTGAAGATGAGTGGATGTGTGCCGCCACTTGCTATGCAAGATAAGGCTTAAAAGTATTCACTCCCAACGGAGGAAACTCTCACAAATGGTTGAGACACAAGAGTGTTTTTACTTCAAAATGTTCAACCCTTTTACATGTCTAGGAGCACCCCTTATATAGAAGAGTTTAGGGGCCTCTAAGCAAATAAAAGATACTTAAGGATGTCTCTACAAAAACCTAACCCTAGCTTCTAAAAACTAGGTCAAATAAGGTTACAAATATGAGAGACAAAAGAGCCAACCATGGTGTGTGCAAGGCTAATTTCGTTCTAGCACAAAAGGACACAAAGAATGTGTCTCATATGTCTCCAAAAAGTGGCCAAAGTGTGCTAAAAACAAAGGAGACCAAAGGTACATAGGTACACTTGTTTCATGCCTTTTACTTTATGCTTTATGCCTTTGCTTTACTCTCTCCTCCACATCATTTATGCTCCCCAATCACCATGCGCCACCTAGCATTGCTTTCTTACTCCTAATTAACCTACAAAGAAAATAAACATAGATTAGCATGTTAGCTTAAGTCAAGTCAACTATAGTCAACAAGTTAAACCTAGTCAAAGGTCAACAAGTCAACAAAATTTGATTCAACTAAGTCAAATTAGGGAATAAAAAATAACAAAAACAAATGAAAGGGATGAAGGATTAGTGAACTTCCTTTCTAAACATGCTTAGTCTTCCTAAGCATGTGCCTCCATCCTTGGTTGGGGTCAATCCTTCATCAGTTGTCGCTTTCGTAACGAATGCAACTGAACATGGGTGGCCTTCGATTAAACACCTTGTTTCTCTACGTCCTTCTCCATCATCTTTATCTTTACTTCCTTTTCTTTTTCTTCAATTTCCCTTTCTTCTACAATTTATATTTGTTCTTTTTCTATTCTTTCTTTTTCTATTTTCTCCTTCAGCCTATGTTGATCCCTACTGGCTTGTCTTGGTGTCATAAATTTCAACTTCATTTCATGTCCCTCATGCCTAAAATAAAGGGAACGTTTATCAAGATTGAGCGTTTTAAAATGAAGTCATGCCCATCTCAAAAGAAGATGACAAGAGTTCGTGGGAGCAATATCAAATAATACTTCTTTCACACATTTTCTCCTACTGAATTTGATCCTTAATTGATTCGAATGAAAGCTTATTGGTAACTGGAGTTTCTCCACCAATCTTTGGCTTACAACATTGCTGTCACTTTCGTAAACGAATGCAACTAAACATGGGTGAACTTCAATGAAACACCTTATTTCTCTACTTCCTTTTCCATCATCTTTATCTTTGCTTCCTTTTCTTTTTCTCCAATTTCCCTTCCTTCTACAGTTTATATTTCTTCTTTTTCTATTTTCTCCTTCAGCCTATGTTGATCCTTACTGGCTTGTCTTGGTGTCATAAATTTCAACTTCATTTCCTGTTCCTCATGTCTCAAATAAAGGGAACGTTCATCAAGATTCAGGGTTTTAAAATGAAGTCATGCCCATCTCAAAATGAGATGACAAAAGTTCGTGGGAGTAGTATCACATAATACTTCTTTCACACATTGTCCAGTACTGAATTTGATCCTTGCTTGATTCGGATTCAAGCTTGTTGGTAACCGGAGTTTCTCCACCAATCTTTGGCTTACAACATTGTTGTCGCTTTCGTAAACGAATGCAACTGAACATGGGTGGCCTTCGATGAAACACCTTATTTCTCTACTTCCTTTTCCATCATCTTTATCTTTACTTCCTTTTCTTTTTCGCCAATTTCCCTTCCTTCTACAATTTATATTTCTTCTTTTTCTATTCTTTCTTTTTCTATTTTCTCCTTCAGCCTATGTTGATCCTTACTGGCTTGTCTTGGTGTCATAAATTTCAACTTCATTTCATGTCCCTTATGCCTCAAGTAAAGGGAACGTTTATCAAGATTAAGCGTTTTAAAATGAAGCCATGCCCATCCCAAAAGAAGATGACAAGACTTCGTGGGAGCAATATCACATAATACTTCTTTCACACATTATCCCGTACTGAATTTCATCCTTGCTTGATTCAAATGAAAGCTTGTTGGTAACTGGAGTTTCTCCACCAATCTTTGGCTTACAACATTGTTCTCGCTTTTGTAAGCGAATGCAACTGAACATGGGTGGCCTTCGATGAAACACCTTGTTTCTCTACTTCCTTTTCCATCATCTTTATCTTTACTTCCTTTTCTTTTTCTCCAATTTCCCTTCCTTCTACAGTTTATATTTCTTCTTTTTCTATTCTTTCTTTTTCTATTTTCTCCTTCAGCCTATGTTGATCCTTATTGGCTTATCTTGGTTTGATAAATTTCAACTTCATTTCATGTCCCTCATGCCTCAAATAAAGGGAACGTTCATCAAGATTGAGCATTTTAAAATGAAGCCATGCCAATCTCAAAACAAGATGACAAGATTTCGTGGGAGTTGTATCACATAATACTTCTTTCACACATTGTCCTGTACTGAATTTGATCCTTGCTTGATTCGCATGAAAGCTTGTTGGTAACTGGAGCTTCTCCACCAATCTTTGGCTTACAACATTGTTGTCGCTTTCGTAAACGAATGCAACTGAACATGGGTCTCCTTCGATGAAACACCTTATTTCTCTACTTCATTTTCCATCATCCTTATCTTTACTTCCTTTTCTTTTTCTTCAATTTCACTTCCTTCTACAGTTTATATTTGTTCTTTTTCTATTCTTTCTTTTTCTATTTTCTCCCTCAGCCTATATTGATCCTTACTGGCTTGTCTTACTGTCACAAATTTCAATTTCATTTCATGTGCCTCTTGGCTTGTCTTGGTTTCATAAATTTCAACTTCATTTCATGTCCCTTATGCCTCAAATAAAGGGAACGTTCATCAAGATTGAGCATTTTAAAATGAACCCATGCCAATCTCAAAACAAGATGACAAGAGTTCGTGGAAGTAGTATCACATAATACTTCTTTCACACATTGTCTTGTACTGAATTTGATCCTTGCTTGATTCGGATGAAAGCTTGTTGGTAACTGGAGTTTCTCCACAAATCTTTGGCTTACAACATTGTTGTCGCTTTTGCAAACGAATGCAACTGAACATAGGTGGCCTTCGATGAAACACCTTATTTCTCTACTACCTTTTCCATCATCTTTATCTTTACTTCCTTTTCTTTTTCTCCAATTTCCCTTCCTTCTATAATTTATATTTCTTCTTTTTCTATTTTCTCCTTCAGCCTATGTTGATCCTAACTGGCTTCTCTTGGTGTGATAAATTTCAACTTCATTTCATGTCCCTCATGCCTCAAATAAAGGGAACGTTCATCAAGATTGAGCGTTTTAAAATGAAGCCATGCCCATCTCAAAAGAAGATGACAACAGTTCGTGGGAGTAGTATCACATAATACTTCTTTCACGCATTGTCTTGTACTAAATTTGATCCTTGCTTGATTCAGATGAAAGCTTGTTGGTAACTGGAGTTTCTCCACCAATCCTTGGCTTACAACATTGTTGTCGCTTTCATAAACAAATGCAACTGAACATGGGTGGCCTCCGATGAAACACCTTATTTCTCTACTTCCTTTTCCATCATCTTTATCTTTACTTCCTTTTTTTTTCTTCAGTTTCTCTTCCTTCTAAAGTTTATATTTCTTCTTTTTCTATTCTTTCTTTTTCTATTTTCTCCTTCAGCCTATGTTGATCCTTACTGGCTTGCCTTGGTGTCATAAATTTCAACTTCATTTCATGTCCCTCATGCCTCAAAATAAAGGGAACGTTCATCCAGATTGAGGGTCTTAAAATGAAGCCAAGCCCATCTCAAAACAAGATGACAAGAGTTCGTGGGAGCAATATCACATAATACTTCTTTCACAAATTGTCCCGTACTGAATTTGATCCTTGCTTGATTCGAATGAAAGGTTGTTGGTAACTGGAGTTTCTCCACCAATCTTTGGCTTACAACATTATTGTCGCTTTCGTAAACGAATGCAACTCAACATGGGTGGCCTTCGATTAAACACCTTGTTTCTCTACTTGCTTTTCCATCATCTTTATCTTTACTTCCTTTTCTCTTTCTTCAATTTCACCTTCTTCTACAGTTTATATTTGTTCTTTTTCTATTCTTTCTTTTTCTATTGTCTCCTTCAGCCTATGTTGATCCTTACTGGCTTGTCTTGGTGTCATAAATTTCAACTTCATTTCATGTGCCTCATGCCTCAAATAAAGGGAACGTTTATCAAGATTGAGCGTTTTAAAATGAAGCCATGCCCATCTCAAAACAAGATGACAAGAGTTCGTGGGAGTAGTATCACATAATACTTCTTTCACACATTCTCTTGTACTGAATTTGATCCTTGCTTGATTCGGATGAAAGCTTGTTGGTAAGTGGAGTTTCTCCACCAATCTTTGGCTTACAACATTGTTGTCGCTTTCGTAAACGAATGCAACTGAACATGGGTGGCCTTCGATGAAACACCTTATTTCTCTACTACCTTTTCCATCATCGTTATCTTTACTTCCTTTTCTTTTTCTCCAATTTCCCTTCCTTCTACAGTTTATAATTCTTCTTTTTCTATTCTTTCTTTTTCTATTTTCTCCTTCAGCCTATGTTGATCCTTACTGGCTTGTCTTGGTGTCATAAATTTCAACTTCATTTCATGTGGCTCATGCCTCAAATAAAGGGAACGTTCATCAAGATTGAGCATTTTAAAATGAAGCCATGCCCATCTCAAAACAAGATGACAAGAGTTCGTGGGAGTAGTATCACATAATACTTCTTTCACAGATTGTCCTGTACTGAATTTGATCCTTGGTTGATTCGGATAAAAGCTTGTTGGTAACTGGAGTTTCTCCACCAATCCTTGGCTTACAACATTGTTGTCGCTTTCGTAAACGAATGCAACTCAACATGGGTGGCCTTCGATGAAACACCTTATTTCTCTACTACCTTTTTCATCATCTTTGTCTTTACTTCCTTTTCTTTTTCTCCAATTTCCCTTCCTTCTACAATTTATATTTCTTCTTTTTCTATTCTTTCTTTTTCTATTTTCTCCTTCAGCCTATGTTGATCCTTACTGGCTTGTCTTGGTGTCATAAATTTTAACTTCATTTGATGTCCCTCATGCATCAAATAAAGGAAACGTTCATCAAGATTGAGCGTTTTAAAATGAAGCCATGGCCATCTCAAAACAAGATGACAAGTGTTCGTGGGAGTAGTATCACATAATACTTCTTTCACACATTGTCCTGTACTGAATTTGATCCTAGCTTGATTCGGATGAAAGCTTGTTGGTAACTGGAGTTTCAGCACGACTACTCCTCCTCCTCCTGTTAGCAGCCATAGCCTGGATACGCCACATTACGACTATTAAAAATCAGTCGCTTAATCAAACAAAACCACACACTCTTCCACATTTAACACACAACATGCCAGAAACAAACACATCGCTAAGCTCACTCTCCACTAGCCCCAAAATATTTTTAAAAATATTTTCAAAACTTTTGCTCTAATACCAATTGTAACATCCCTAAGGAATATTACTGATATTAAATAAATAAAAATTTGAAATACAATAATTGTCGCATTTATTATAAACTATTTCCCAGAACACGGGAAATTTAAAACTTTAATATATAATAAGCCATAAAATCAGGAGTCCATAATTTCATAAAATTGAAATACAATCAATGGCTCCCGCCAAGTTTACATGATATTCTCAAAGTTAAATTGATAACACATAAAACATATGTATATACAAAACATCCCCTACTAGCCCTCGCTCCGAGTCTAAGCATCTCCTGGCCCACCTGTCACATCATCTGCTCCCGGATAACAAGTTATCCGATCATCGCCACACACACAGAAAGGGTGAGCTATGCACAATAAAAATATAAACATATATATAAGAAATAACCATGTGTTCCCCAACCCAAAAATAATATAACTACAATTCTCATACTTTTCAAAACACCCAACCATGATCTCATAGTCCTTCATGAGTCATATGCATGAACTAGATCTTGGGACTTCACTGTGCTTCCACGAAACTAACTCATTCGTTGTCCAACCCTATGAGCCTATCCCGCTCATAGTCCTGCCCTACAGACTCCTCGCCTATAGTAAAAACATCCAAGTCTCATAACTTGGACCTTGGCATGCACGCAATCACCATACTATGGACTCCTCGCCCAATAGTAGCCGACGGGAACATAACAGTTCCTTGCCCATCGTGCGCCCGACACATGCAATCAGTATACTAAGGACTCCTCGTCCATTAGTAGCCGACGGGAACTCAACCAGTTCCTTGCCCATCATGTGTCCAACCACCAAGCACATCCCAAACCCCTATTGGACTTAGTCCTTCAAGCCCAAACACCACACCACATGAATATACAACCTAACTTTCATATAAACAGCCAAAACACACTCACAAGCATGTAGAAACATAGTAACTCGCATAAACTCGCTTAAGCTAGGGACTTCTCGCCCTAGCTAAGCCCTCAGCCTCGCCTAGGCTAATCCACCTCGCCTGAGCAAGCTTAAAACAGTGACCACACCACGTTATCTCGCTTAAGCGAGATCCTCTCGCCTGGGCGAGTCACACCTTGATGAAGGATTAACCCCAACCAAGGATGAAGGCACATGCTTAAGAAGACTAAGCATGTTTAGAAAGGAAGTTCACTAATCCTTCATCCCTTTCATTTGTGTTTGTTATTTTTGATTCCCTAAGTTGACTTAGTTGAATCAACTTTAGTTGACTTGTTGACCTTTGACTAAGTTTGACTTGTTGACTATAGTTGACTTGACTTAAGCCAACAACTAATCTATGTTTATTTGCTTTGTAGGTTAATTAGGAGTAAGAAAGCAATGCTAGGTGGTGCATGGTGATTGGGGAGCATAAATGATGTGGAGGAGAGAGTAAAGCAAAGACATAAAGCATAAAGTAAAAGACATGAAGCAAGTGTACCTATGTACCTTTGGTCTCCTTTGTTTTTAGCACACTTTAGCCACTTTTTGGAGACATATGAGACACATTCTTTGTCTCCTTTTGTGCTAGAACGAAATTAGCCTTGCACACACCATAGTTGGCTCTTTTGTCTCTCATTTTTGTAACCTTATTTGACCTAGTTTCTAGAAGCAAGGGTTAGGTTTTTGTAGAGACATCCTTAGGTATCTTTTATTTGCTTAGAGGCCCCTAAACTCTTCTATATAAGGGGTGCTCTTAGACATGTAAAAGGGTTGAACATTTTGAAGTAAAAACACTCTT
>Ga0214544_1007275_pt1 | contig 19572 bp, 4 predicted proteins | sample CNSS3metaG_FD_160074 | JGI IMG/M metagenome (GOLD analysis project Ga0214544, IMG submission 160074) | Root nodule microbial communities from cowpea collected in UCLA plant growth center, Los Angeles, California, USA - CNSS3 | ecosystem: Host-associated > Plants > Roots > Nodule | place: USA... | reverse complement strand
ACTAAAAAAAACTATGATAATCAAGTTACAATTAAAAATTGACTATGAAAAATCACATAGTACATTGTTTCTTCTTCTATATTAATAAAAAATTAATATACAAAAAGGTCATGAGATAAAAAAATAAGACTAAATGTTAAAGAAATAGTTTACTATCAAGTGAGACAAGAGAAAGTTACCTTATTTATTTATTTAATAATAGAAGAGAAAATATAAAAAGATGAGGATAGAAATACTGAGTTTATGCCTAACTTTTTTTTTTAGTAACAAAAGAAAATAAATAAACATAAAAGAAGAATACAACATATAAAAAACTCAAAAAAAGATAATTAAAAGAGAAAATAAAAAATATCTTAATAATTTTATTTTCTTATATATTTAATTTTATATTTTATTATTTATTATTGTACTTTATAAAATAAATAAAAAATAATTAATTTTGAATATAATATTATTTAATTTAAAAAATATAAATAATTTAAAATATTTAAAAAAAATTAAATGTAAAATAATGAAAAAAAAATTGGGGAAGGGGGTGCCCCTTGTATGCTCCGCCACTGGTTGTCAATATTGATAAAGTTTAGTTTTTAAATATGTCGAGAAAAAAATATTTTTAGTTGATATTGGTTAGAATTATTTTTTACTTCTTCATGATATTTTTCAATTGAAATTATTTGTGCTGTTTTTCTTAAGATTTGATCACAAATTTTTCTAATGTCAACTTGATTTTTTTTAAAATAAAAACTTATTAAAATTATGAAGTTATTTATCAAAATACAGAGTTAATGTGTTAAAATGACAAAATAATATTGTGTTTGGATAATAATTTCATAGTTTTCAAAAAATTTAAGTATAATGAATTTGAATTATTTTTAATTTATTTATTTTTTTAATATTTTGTTTAGATATATAAGTGTTGAAATATAATTTATGAATTAACTAAAACAATAGAGCTTTTTTATATCTAATTTTATATATGAATAACACAAACTATTGTTTAATTGTTTTGTTTTTTTAAGATCGAGTTAGAGTTAAAGTTAAAGTTTACTTTATGAATATTTATTTAAAGTGATCGATATTTTATAACATACACACTAAAATATAAAAGGAAAACTATTTGTTTGATATTTTTTTATGTGAAATCCATACAAGCTATTGGTTTAATTGATTTGTTATTACTAAAGTTTATACTTTCAAAAATTTTGTCATTGAATTTTAAACTATACTGATTACACCATTTAAGTTAAAAAATAGTAAAACTGTGTTTTTTTTGATATGTTATTCACAAGGAACAAGAAGATGAGGAGCGATGATTAGGAAGTAAATAACATGTTCTTTTGGAAGAGATGATTAGAGAGATTCATTGAAAATTCAATCTTACTAAAATTAGAGGATGACATAGCTGGATTTACCAAATTACCACTTCATTATTTTTGCCGCATGTGGTTTAGCTGTTAAAATCAATACACGAGGGTTCAATTTACTTTTTTAATTCTATGTTAACTATAATAATGATTTATTATGGTCATAATAAAAATTTATTACTTCTAAAATTACTATTAAAAAAAAAGTTTCCATATAAATAAATTATTTTTCACCTCATATATTAAATTTATTTTCATACAAACTATATTTTATTATTCATTTTTTTATATTTTCAATCATTTTCAATAAAATTTATAAAATAATTATAAATTTTATATATAATTTTATATTACGTATAATAATAGGAACATTTTGGTAATCTAACTTTTCTATATTAAATTTTTTTTTAATATATCATATAAGTCAATTCAGTCACAAATTTCACTCTTTAATCAACTCTAAAATCATCTATAAATCCCTTAAAATAAAGTAGTAACTTCACTCTCTAATGTTTCTGATCACTTCCTCTCCTTCTCCCTCTCATCCTTTCTCTCAAGATAACAAAGCCTAAAAGTGTTTTACAAATCAATCCATTTGTTACCAATTCTCTCACGTCATGATAACGTCACCCAAAAAAAAGTTGGAAATTTCATGACGATTTGTTTCGAATGATGCTGCCAAGTTTTTGCTTAAACATTACAAACTAACATCATAATTTTATATTTATCTTCAAATAATATATGCACATGACCTTGTTTGATTTTAGTAGAGGGGTAAACGAAATTTTGACAAATATAGTGTGAAGAGTAAAAGGAAGTTTCCCAATCAATAAATGCCCTAAGACGGAAAGAACAAAGTCAGTACATTGGTGTCGGTTTGATAAAATGACACACAACCATGATGAATTATTGGATAAACAAAAATTTCTAAAATTATGCGTTCATGTAAATGTATCTTGAAGTTTTATTTGATCCATAATCTGTTTACTTCTATTTTTCGAAAGTGTTTTTTAAGTTTCGTCTTTTTGAAGGGTTTATATTTAGGATTTCCCTATAGTATTTTGTTTATATATGGTTGAGACTTTTTAATATTTGTTTATATATTTGATATTGTAGGTAATCTCAAACATAGAAAAATAAGTTATCAATTAAAGACATGAAAGTTTTTAAATTGAAAGAGGAAATAAGTGTCATGAATTAGGGGTGAAAAGTGAATGAGATGTAATAAAAAAGTATGGAACATCATTGATTGGACACACTTTGTGTTATAGACATCCTAAACCTAATCTTGGTGAGGATTAAAACCATTAAATTGTGTTAAAGATGCATGTTAACAAATAAATAAGAACACCCCCTTGATAGTGGAAGATGAATGGATTCTGACTTGAGAGTGAAGTGATTGCTTTAAGTTGTATTAAGAGAATCATTGAAGACACAATTTTGACTCCAACAATAATTGGGTCATCTGAAGTTTATGCCAAAGATAAGTATAAACTCTAATCTTTTAATTAAGAACAACCACTTCCATTCAAATTATATATTATGCAGATGAATAACAAAGCATAAAAACTACTAATAGTTTATTAATCAATCAACAAATTGTGACAACTTTTGTTTTATTTTTTTAGTTTCGTTCCTTCTAGTGTGTTTGATTAAAGTTTGATTTTGATTCCCCTGATATTTATTACTAAAACATCGTTAATGCTTCCGAACTTTATTTTTATAAACTAAAGCCTCTTTTTCTTTATGTTAATCTTTCTTTTATACACCGGTTTATAGATGAAGAAATGAGCTCCTTTTTATTAAATCCTACTTTATGTATTTTTTTTTGTCAATATTTATTTAAAGAAACAACATCGATTCACTTGTATGTGCTACATGCCAAATAACACTTTTCTCATAAAAGAAAATTATATGAAAATAAAATAAATAATCAATTCATTAAAATTATTATTATTATATTTTATTTCTAATATAATAAAAAAATAAAATAAAATAATTTAGTTTTATTATTTTTATTTAAACAATTAAGATGATTAAATATGTTTATTTATTAAAAAAATTAACATTAATATATAATTAGTTTTATAAATTTAAAAATTTTAGTCATTTTTCTTTAAATTTAAAAAGTTTAAATAAAGTCAATAAAATTAAAAATTTTATATATAATTATTTTCTTTCATTACTAAAAATAAAATATTTGTACCGGTTATTTATTCGTAAAAGTATTATTATAATTAAAATAAATAAACGGATTAATATTTCAAAAACATTAATTATATTATCGCATTTTGTTTCAAGTGTTTAAGAGTGTTTTAAACGCCTTAAAAGATATTTTCTCATTATCATGCATTAAAATTAAAGTATCTCAACCATTAACATAGAGTTATTAAAAAAATATAAAGCTTCCTAAACGATAAACATGAAAATAAACCAACTTAAATATAAATAACAGAAATAGAGAAAAGATAGTGCCTATAACAAAATCACGTGGCCTAATAAAAAACTTCTAAATATACTTTAATCAAAAAAATGTTAAAATCATTGTTTTCTCATTTGCTACGTAGGAATTCTGACCCAATTGTATATGTTTTTACTGTTTGGGTTTTCTTTCTCTCTTATCACTTCACCCACCCAACCAATGATTGTAGCCAAATAGTGAAAATAATTTTCTATCCTTTTTAAGAAGCAGATTCATATGAAAAACCCACCCTAACTTTGCATTCAATCATCTTACGTTACACTATACTAATTTCACACGACAACTTCTAAAAATCATAAATACTCTTATCTTAACAGGGAAACCATTTTTTAAAATAAAACTTGTTACAAAGTGAACATTCTATCTAAAAGTATTAAAACACGTAAAATCATGAGTTCAAGCCTTAATAATCAACTTACATAATGAAAAGTGAATCTAGCATTTTTTTTCATCAAGTAAACAATGTTAAAAGTTAAATTATTTGTTGTTTTAACTGCATAAGATATTTACATTTTAAATTGTTAAAAAATAATTAAGTATAATTTAATTTCATGAAACTAATTTGTAAAGTAAATTTTGTATTTATTTATATATTATGAAAATTTCCAACCCACACTTCTGACATTTAACTGACATTGAAGTATATACATATTTTGTATATGAGATTAAATATATATATATATATATATATATATATATATATAATTTGATAAAGATTTAATAGTAAATAACACGGTAGATTTAACGAATAATAAAAATTTTCATGTATAAATGATAATTCACAGTTCTAATATCATATTAAAAAATAATTTTAAATATAACTAAACCCCAAAAAAATCTGACTTAAAGTTTATAACTATATAATTTGAAATTTCCTTATTTATTGTCGAAATAAACTTGTTGTATCTAAATTAAAGTCTGAAATTTTTGTACCAGATTTATTTCTAGTAGTCACTTAATAAAAAGAATTAAATATATATAAATTATTCTTGATTTTACTTTTAATCAACATGAGATTATTGAAGAAATAGAACATATGTCATGTTTTTGTTGGGTGAGATTAATGAGTAAAAACATGTGCGTTCTAAATGGAAGACAGCAATATTTGTGATAGCAACCAATGACGATGTCTCTGAATCGAATCTATGATGTTTTTCTATTTAGAAAGTTGGAGTGGGAGACTTATCTTTTTATAAGGTTATGATGGAATAGACTACCCAACTTGATCATAAGAACAAAACTCCAAACTCCAACTATTCTTTTACAGATAATGTTAATATCCCAGTAAGACCTAATTAACAAACAAAATTGACTCACTCTTCATTTGATATTGACAGTATGCAATTATTTATTATACAATTAAAAACAAAAATCAAATCAAATCAATATTTAAAATTTTGTACATTGAAGCACCGACAATTTGACTTAAAAAAGCTTTTCTTTTATTATGTTTTCTATTAAAAAAATATTTTTATTGTGTTATGTAATTTCATTTTTCTGATTTCTTTATTTTCTTTTGACTTAAATATTTTACTGGTCTTAATTTTTATAAACTTTGTTTCGTTTGTTTTTTTTTTCCGAAATGTTTAAAATGGTTATAATTTTTATAAATTATGGTCAATTTGATATTTTTTATAAACATCGTTTAAGTCGTTAACAGAAGCTAAATCGTAATTGTCACGTGTCACTTCATGAGTTTTTTAGTTTTTTTTTTAATTTAAAAATATTGTTCACATGTCAAGTCAGCATTGTGACTCGTGACTTATATTCAATTTGGTCTCAATTTTTGTTAATTTTGTTCAATTTAGTTCAAATTTTCGTTTTACTTCTTCAATTCAATCCCAATTTTGTCTCTCTCCAAATTGACCAATTTTACTTTTTATATAAATGTTATACTGAAAATTTTATTTTTATTAAAATTCACATTTATTTTAAATTTCTTTTATTATTTTTATACCAAGCATAACTATACTTTTGGAAGGAAATTATTATATATATGTTTGATTTTTGCTACATGTAAAAAATATTGTTAAAGTTGGTTGAAAATTAGAGGATAAATTTTTCATTGTTTTTAAAATTAAAGGAAAAATCTCCATTATTTTTTAAATGATAAGGAAAAGTCTTAATTATTTTTAAAATTAGAAGGAAAGTTCTTTATTATTGTTAAACTTAGAATGAAAATTCTTTATTATTTTTTAAATGATAAGAAAAATTCTTAGTGTAAATTTAAATTTTAATAAAAGTAATAATTTCAGTATAACATTTATATAAAGATTAAATTTGGTCAATTTCGAGAGTAACAAAATTAGGACTAATTTGAACAAACAAAATGAAATTGAGACTAAATTGAACAAAATTAACAAAAATTATGATTGAATTGAATATAAGTCACAAGACACTGACACGTGGCAATGACACTAACTTAACATGTGGCAGTGACACTAACTTGACACGTGACAGTGTTAGTAACACGTGGACAACATTTTTAAAATTAAAAAAATTTAAAAATTAAAAAAATCATGAAGTGACACATGACAACTATTATTTACATTCCGTTGACAATTTAAACGACATTTGTAAAAAGGACCAATTGACCATAATTTACAAAAAATATGACGATTTTAAACATTTCGAAAAAGTGAGGACCAAACGAAATCAAACTTATAAAAATTGGGATCAATAAAGTATTTAAACTTTTTTTTCTATTTTGTTAGTCTTTTGAAAAGGAGATAAATAAAATGATTAATTATGTTTTGATACTTAAATTATAAAGTGATTTTGATTGTTATCTTTATCTTAAATTTTGATTCGATCAAATTTTTATAATTGATAAAATGTAAGGATATAGATTTTGTTTGTTGAACGACGTTAGATGTGACAATGCTACTAATCAGGTTGGATGCAATTCACAAATTATCTTCCGTCAATATTTTAATAGGTCAGCATGATTTATCGTTTGTTACCCAAAAAAATAGCTAATACTACTAAAAGAAATTGCATTCATAAATTTCTTAAATATAAATACAGGATTAAAATTTGAGATAGAAATGAAAAAAAAAATCACATTATAATTTAGAGACAAAGAAACAATGAACTTTAAAAAAAAAAAAAAAACATTTTTGACAAATTATGTGACCTGTTCCTAATATTATTTTTGAAAACGTCATTTGCTTTACTTTTGTATAAAAAATAATTACAAATTATAAGAAATTACTTTTGGGTTATTTTTTTCCTTCAAGTGCTTTAAATGAAAATTACTGTATTTTAATCGCTTAACTTTGGAAAATATTGTCTTTATCCTTCAACACTGCCAGTGTTATGTGTTGAGAACGTAGCCAATGATATTTAGGTTAATATGACTTGTGTAGCTTAAATAATGACTTAAAAATTTATATTTTAAAATTTTTAGGAAAAATATCATTTTAAAATTCTTCAAATTTAGGTCAAATTTAATTTTAGTTTTTAATTTTAAAAATATTTTTTTTCACTTAGTCTCTCAAAGTTAAAGTTTATTTTTTAGTCTCATAAAAAATAATTAAAATCTCTAATTCAAAACTGAATTTGAAATTTTTATTTCATTGAAGCCTTATGCGTAAAAAAAGTAAAGGATAGTTTTTTAAAACAATTGACCCATAATATTTTTGTCAATTTCTTTTGTATAATATGAATAAGTTTAAGTGAAAATATATATTTACTACAAATTTTAGAGGTATATTACTGAACAATAGTTTACGACTCATTTATTCATAATTTTAAACCCCAAAATATAGTAAAGGAAAAGAAAATTGGATCATAAATTCAAGTCACAACCATTATATTTTAATTTCAAAATAAAAGTTAGAACTAAAACTTGATTAGTGACATTGTGACAGAAAATTAAGAAAGTAGAACACAAGATTACATAGTTGTAATGGTTGTAGCGATGATAATATCATTAAAAAAATATTAAATAATAATTAATTTAAAGATAAAAAATAATTAGTAATTGATTAATGGGACTAATATTTAATTTTTAATATTTAAAATACTAAAATAAAAATTATTAGTATTTTAAATAATTTATCTTGTGAAAAAATATATATAATTAGTTTGTGAATCATAATCTTAATTTATCTCTAACATACCATGATTTTAGCCGTTTTAACTACTTACAGAGATTATTTTATAGACTAATAGTTTTTAGTTTATAAATTAGTGTCTAACTTAATCAATATAGTCACTAATTATCTTTTTATTTTTTCTAAATTAGTTACTACTTACTGATTTTCTTATAATATATGAGATAAATCATGCGGGTTCACCCGTTAACTAACAAGAAAAATTGTGGGATGAAGTGAGTATTCTAGTATGTTAGTTTGTTTAGGTACGTCTTGCATAACTCACAGGCTCGCAACTTGTACATGCCAACAATGGAATAAGGTAGATTGACCTAGATAGTCACAATTCGTATACCCACAAATTAAAAGTTTACCATATTTTAATCTCTAAGTCATTGAAATTTGTTTATTTTATTTTACTTTGTAATTCATTCATTTCATAATTTAATATCCAAGTTAGTTGTATTTGTTTGTGTTTAATATTGATTAATTGCTATATAGTTTAGACAATACTAAAAATGTGGAGCATTAAAATAAAATTATTATTACAACATTTGTATAATTTTTTTAGAGTTTATTTAAGTGGACTAATCATTATGTAGGACAAATCAACAAAAATAGTTAATAATTCTTATTTCGACAGGCTAGTTCAACTCATTTTTTACAAGTCAAATATTAGCGAAATAAAGTAAAACGAATTAATTTATAGTAGTGATCTTGATTGTATATGTAAAAGGGAAAATAAGCAAAAACAATATTATTAAACAATTATGAAAATAAATAAAAAGAAAATTATCAAACAAATATTAAAATTATCTTTCTCAAATTAAATGTTAGTTATATCAAATTAAAGTATGATCTATTTATTAATTACTCATCTAATACCGAGACATATTCACACTCCCATGAGATCATATTTAAATTATGAAAATCATTCTTAGATATATCACATGTTTTAATTTAAGAATTATTTATTATCTCAATCTTTTCTTAACTTTTCCAGACATGTTAATTTAAATTTATGTAATCTCAAATATTAGTTTTGAAAATTGTAATGTTAAATGTAGATGGTTTGCCTACAGTGGTGCGGAATTATTAATTAGTTGATTGGTAATTATTTATTAGGAAGATGGTTAGAAGAAATTATGACATGTGAGAACGGCAAAGATGACCATTTCCTCGGAAGAAAGGGAAAAAGCATAGTATGGAGAGGCAAATGATGATGTAGGAAATGAAAAGAAAAGTCATTACTATTTACTAAAAAACTATTTTGAGAAGCATGGAGAATGTGATGCACAAAATTAAGATTTTTTCCTTGTGGTCCTCTCTTCTCTATAGTCCATGCCATTAGTGTCCCAGAACCTAATGTTGCCCATTTTTTTCTGTACATATTCGATGCATTTGAAATTGTGCACCAATTTTTTTATTGCCATTTCAAACGTGATTCGAATTCCCTATTAGGATTTTCTTTTTTTATTTTGGAGGGATCAAAGTATATTCCTATAACTATTATCAGTGGTTAAATTATTATCTTTTTATAAAAAGTAAAGTTTGTTGATTGAATGGTTGAATAATAGTGTCATATTATCTTAATATTTCTGTCCAATTTTGTTAAAATTGAGTAATAAAAAATAATGAAGTCACTTGTATTTGATCTTATTTAAAAGAATAAAAAGCTTAAATAAAATTTCAAACTAAAACATTTAAAATTCAATTAATAGTTATTTAAATATGTCAAAATAGGTTCAAATTTATGAAACATCTCAAGTTTGAGTAGAATTAAATTGAAAAAAATTTAAAATTTTCAACTATAAGTTAAATTGAAACTGATTTACTTAAATCATGGATTAAATAGGTTTAAGACGGGTGGAAAGTGATTGAATATGTAATTCACCAACAACAACCATCTATAATTTAACTTAGCCATTAGTAATTCAACTTGTATGAATTGAATGACTCACTTTCATATTACTATTATTATTAAAAGATCATTGATTTTAAATATATTTTTTCTATACAACTTTTCTTTATATTTTAAAATTAACAATCTTATTGTATATAATAATTCATAATTATTTAAATGAACAAGTCTATTTAGTATAAAAGAGTATATTTGATAAATCTCAATTGTAATTATATTTAAATATTTAAATTACAATATAACTCTTTTAGTAGGTTTGTTTGTGCTGTTGTTTTACCAAACTAAGTAAACTTATGTTTTTTTATTTGTTTATCTAATATATTTATTTTAAAGGGTTAAATATGTTTTTAGTCCTTCAATCTTTAGTGAAAATTAGAATTAGTCTTTTTGAAAACCTTGAACCAGTTTGGTCCCTCAACTCTTAAAATGTGTGAATTTAGTTTTTTTAACCAAATTTTATTAAGTTTATTTGACATTTCAAACACATTTCATTATAGTATTCTAGTTTGTTTATATTGTTTAACACATTCACTTAAATATTTTGAAACGTCAAATAAATTTTAAAAAATTAAAATTAGTTTAAAAGACTAAATCTGTGTATTTATAATATAAGAGACTAAATTTGTTCAAAATTGTTAAGAAAAATTAATTTCAATTTTTACTAAAAATTGAAACACAAGAACGTATTTAATCCTATTTTAAACGTAAGCATTTGAAATTTGTACATGATAAGATAAAATGAGAAAACACAACTTGATTAAATCACAATTTAACAAGAACATCGAAGAAAAAGTAAATGGTCTTCGGCTAAGGAAGAGGATACCATATTCCACTTCTCATAAATACAAATTACTACCTTCATACCCAGCTCTGCAAGAAAGCAACATTTGACCCACGAAAGACCCATTTTTGGCAGAAAGCTTGAATGATTAAACAAGTAACAACTCATTTCTCTACCTTCTCCACCCTCTTAAATATATTACCTCCAAAGTCTATAATGCACCAGTGATTCCTTTTATACCCTAATTAATATCCACCATTCAACAACTCTGTTCATCCAAAAGAATAACCCTCTTCACACTTGCCAATAACTGTTTTCAAAACCCACTGTTTTTCTTAGTTAATTACCTGTGAAATCTTAGCTAGTCTGATTTTGGGAAATGATATCCCAAAAGTTGTGTATCTGAGAAATCATGTATATTCTGATTTTGGGATGAAGTTATTAGTCTCACCAAATCCGAACAAATTTGATTTTAGATAAAAAAGGTGTTAATCGAGGCAGCAGTACAGTACCACTTCTTCCAACTGGCAGAAAAGGAACCATTATTTAATATTAGTACCAAGTAATTAGTAGATTCTGTGGAACTATTAACTAAAAAACCCCAGCACAATAACCTAGACAGCTGCCATTTGATTTGAGGTTAGAAAACCAAAGTTTTCAAGTGCACATTGAATATATATAGTAGTAATAAAAACAACTTTGGATTTAGGACCCAAATAATTCGAGAACATTTAGATATACATATCACCCCTCATTAGCTGTCATGGTCCCACACGAACCAAGCCCTCATCAAAGACAAGTCAACCCTATTGCACTCTACACGTTTGTAATTTTTTCCCAACCACTTCCACCACCTCCTAAAACCCAAATCACTATAATTGCTTCCCCTTAAAAGCACTCCCTATATATACTTTCAAACCTTTGCATGCATTACTACCACCCTCACCAAATACTTCTCTCTTGGCCTTTTGTGCCTCTCTTTCTCTTGCTCAATATTTTCCAACCAAATTAATTAAAACCAAACTTAGGCACCACTTCTTGGAATGACAAATAAGATATTTCTTACCCTTCTTTTCGTAGGCTATGTGGTTGCGGTCTCTGCTGGTAACTTCAACCAAGACTTTGAGATAACTTGGGGTGATGCTCGTGCCAAAATCCTCAACAATGGAGAACTTCTCACTCTGTCCCTAGACAAGGCCTCTGGCTCTGGATTTCGTTCCAGGAATGAATACTTGTTTGGAAAAATTGACATGCAGCTGAAGCTCGTGCCTGGTAACTCTGCAGGCACAGTCACAGCTTATTATGTAAGTGTCCTAACTTTCATGCTGTTCTTCATCAGTTAATATAACTCTATTGGTTTTACCACATCAAATGCTTCCACAAGAAAAATTAATCTATATGTTTTGAATACTTTGCATGAGATCAGTGAAAGTTGGTATTATACATAGAAAGATATTAACTATATACTTGCTTGTAATTGCTGCAGTTATCTTCTCTTGGAAATGTTCATGATGAGATAGATTTTGAATTTCTGGGTAACTTGAGTGGTGATCCTTATATTCTTCATACAAACGTATTCACACAAGGGAAAGGTAACAGGGAACAACAATTCTATCTGTGGTTCGACCCCACCAAAGACTTCCACACATATTCCATTCTTTGGAATCCTCAGAGCATCATGTAAATACATGCATACCTCTTTTCTCTCTTTATGCCCTACTTCAACCATTGAATTCAGTACCTATAATGTGACAAAAAACATGTAAACTAAAACCTTACTTTTAATTTGAGAATCAAAAACAAAACTGTTGTTCGATGTAGGTTTTAAAAAACTTACTATCTGTTTGAGAAGCTATATAAGCAAAAACCAGAAGATGTCTGTAATAACTTTATGATTAACCTTTTCTTGTTATTCTTTTGTTAGATTCTCTGTGGATGGGACACCCATAAGGGAATTCAAGAATCTTGAATCAAAAGGTGTTTCTTTTCCCAAAACCCAAGCCATGAGGATATATTCAAGTCTTTGGAATGCTGATGACTGGGCCACAAGGGGAGGCTTGGTGAAAACTGATTGGAGCCAAGCTCCATTCACAGCCTCTTATAGGAACTTCAATGCTGAAGCATGTGTTTGGACTTCTTCTTCAGGCTCATCTTGTTCATCTAACAATCCATCATCAAACCAATCATGGATGAAGCAATCAATGGATGCAACAGGGCAAGCCAGAATTCAGTGGGTGCAAAAGAACTACATGATATACAACTACTGCACTGATACCAAGCGTTTCCCACAAGGTCTTCCTCCTGAATGCACAATCGCATGAGAACAAAACTTTTTCATATCATAAACCTTTCACACCTCGCGAGTTCAATTTTTTTTCATGTTTTGTGTAAATTAGTAAAAACACCGTTGAGTCCTCTGGTTTATACTTCAATATGCATTCTATTCTCTGTGAAATAGTGTGCAAATGAGATTCGTTGTAATTTTGGTTATAATAAATTTGTTGGAGAATTATAGATTAAAAGAATAGATTAAGGTTGCGTTTTGGTTATTTGTTCCTCCAGTGGTCAAAGGTCAAATAAAAATCTAAGAAAAAACAGAAAACAGAATGTTCCTGATCATAATATAAAAGAATAATAAATTTCAGATGAATTCAAATAGGAAAGTTATGTTCACTCGGTCATACTTTAAAAAATGAGTAAATTTGATGTTTTTCTGGGTCAATAAAAATCTAGATTAATGTTGATTTAGTAAAAGCCTTAGCTGGTGGGACTTTCTTCTCTCCGTCGTGTTTGTCTTTGTTCAATTGATTAAAAAAAAATATTTTTTCACTACTAAATTTTGATAATTTTCTTTTATAATCTTAGGTAGCATATTTTAAATGATTTTCCATTTTTCAATTTTCTCGTTCTCAATATTTCAAAATCACTTAAAAAATAATACATTATATTATATTATGAGATAAAGTTGTCAAAATATCATTTTCCTGTTTAAATTACCAATTCAGTAAATGTCTTAAACATTGACCATTGAAATTTTTTATTTCATAAAATTATATTCTAATGAAAAGGCTTTTGAAACTATGCAATTATAATAGAAATAGTTTTTTATACCATAAAATATGTAAAATAATATGAGATAAATAATAAAGGTGCTAAATAATCTAACCTGTTAAACAACGTAATAAAATAAAGGATAAATAAGTTAATACAACAATCACAAAAATATTTCATATAAGAACAATATTACATATTTTAGTATAAAAAATTAATAATTATATTAGTTTTATTTAAACTTCTTGATTAATTTTTTTCCTTAACAAGCAGACATAACAATTAACAAAAGCCAACATGTATTATCTCAATCATGAGTTCAACCAATTTTTTTTTTTTTCATTTTTACCATAATTAAGAAAAAAATATCAATACATATAGGACTAAATTAATTACTTATCCCGAAATAATTGTCTATATTAATTTTTTATAGAATAATTTAATATGTCATGTTCCTTTCGGGTAAATGTACAAAAATGATATAATTTTGACTTCAAAGTTATGAAAATGTGTAATTTTGAAGATTGGTATAAAATTAGTCGTGTGTAATTTTATTTTAAGTTTAATTAAAACCGTGTTAATTTAGTATGATTTTAGTTTATTATAATATATGGAAAAGTTATATCGACTTGATATGACTTTAATATATTATAATATAAATTAAAATCGTTCAATTTGATATAATTTCAATTTATCATATATATATATATATATATATATATATATATTTAATTAAAATCATATTAATTTGTTATAACTTCATAATTTCACTATTTTTCTAATTTTGAAGAAAATTGTACCATGCAGGTGCTTCTGCCTCCTGTTGGGTATAGATTCTTCAACGTATTTTTTATGGAATATATCATTTTATAATTTAATTTATTTATAATAAAAGTCATTGTTCTTTTTTTTTTTTATAAATTTTGTGCTCCACTAGTATGGTTGAATGAGAGGTTGAGAGTGAGTGTGTAGTGACAAGTTGTTAGAGGAACTCAACAATATCGAGAAAGTCGCTGTTTGTCACTATTTCATGTCTGTTCTGCTCTAATAATATTGCATCAAAACATGAATATCTAATCCCTAAATTATAATTACTTATTGTAATTAATTAAATTAACATTTAAAAGTAGTAACTCTTTTATTCTACTGCAAGAGTCACGTTTATAAATTCAAGATACAGTCTTATCACTAGAGATATCATGTAATACGAAATTTAAATAAGATCTATCCCACATAAAATATATATTTTGCACAAATTTTAGGAAAAGATGAATTCAAATTTAACTAATTTTTCTGACAGTCAATAGCTCAGGTTAAAATAGAATTTAATTTCATCAAAATACATCGTATCCTAATTTAAATCAATTCCATAAAATGCATTACATATAAATTCAACCATATTCTAATGAAAAAAAAAACAAGATATGACAAGATAGCTTTGTAAGTAAAATTATTTAATTAATTTGTATTATTATTAACTAAATGTTTGTTTATAGTGTTTATTATTAAGAGAAAAATTATAAACGAGTAGTAAAAGATTATTAAAAATATATACCAACTTATTATTGAAAATGGATAAAAAAATACACTATTGACAACCTTATATTAGGTACTGTAATTGAATTAAATGTTTGGAAAGTGACTCCACTTTGATGTCAATTTGCTTGCGTCAAGATCATTCATTTTCTGCACCGTAACAAAATAAAGTACCATGAAACCCATTTTGCGGTAATGAGCTGTCATCACAATCACAAGTTAATCAACCCACCCCAACCCCTAAACGGAAAAGGGAAAAACGAAAAACAATAGCCCTTGAAATCGAAACCTTATCCAATCATATGATTCGAAGGTGAACTCTATATTCATCACGCTGTTAAATTAACTCGCAAAGAAATTCAACAATTTTCACGCGAATGTAAAAGAATGACTTTCCCAAAGAAAGCATCCATACTCCTACTTTGAGTATGAAATCAATATAACACTTGCAATTCTTCAAGAGGGTATACATAACAAAAAATACTAGTTTTATTTTATGGAAAAGAAAAAGTACTAGTTTCATATAAACATGATCTTATTTTCACCCACCATAAAACCAACACAACGAACTAAACGAGAATAAAGGGGTCATTGAGCTCGACACTGAGAATTTTATATAAAACAATAGTCCTAGAACAACGATAGAGAATCGAAAGTAATTGATATAAGCTTTTATTGCGTCAAAATCTTCATGTTCTATTGCACCGAAAACCCAAAAAGTATATATTTTTCCCTACGATGGCCTATCTGTACTATATACACAAACAGACTTAGAAAAGCATATAAAAGAATAGCAAAATTAACTCACAAAAATGTCTCAAAAATTCACCAGAATTCACCAGGAGGCTTGAGTACCGCAGTTCCATAACGCCCTAGTATTCCTCCCCTGTTTTCTTAACACATCACGCGAGGTGTGAACGGGTTGATTGTCATCATGGTACCAGTGCACGTGCACCGCCAATGTCAAAGAACCTATAGACTTGCCTGTTAATAACCAGAAGTGAGGTATCACTCTAATGACTCCAACACAGTGCAAAACAATGAACCATCGTTCTCAACTTCTTATCCACCTTAAAATATCAGCAGGTACACCTACTGCTGATACAAAACTCACAAGCCTTCTTTTCATTATCCAAAGAAAGGCAAATTCAGTACTTGCTACCAATATCTTACAAATTGGCACCAACAAAGCTTGAGTTCTAAAAGAAGTAGCTTTAGAGATTCATTGTGATGGTTTGAAATGAATAAACCTATCACACTTCTCAAATATAGCACAGTGATGTCTCAGTATTAGTTGAAACTCCTATATGAAGACAGTCCTACAATTCAAGGGCGAGGAATTTGAGGAAATGTTCAAGGAATCATATCCTCAAAATTATCGTTTTCAGCCACACAAGGCAATCATCAAGCATTTAAAAGTTGTTTCATCACATCATAGCAATGAGCTGTGGATAAATACAGTCACTTAAAAACTACAAGTCAAATTGCTTTTCAATTGATGCAGTAGAAATGAATTATCACAATAAACTTCCAAAAATTTCATAACAATAACTAAAACTGTATGACAAACAGGACATGGAAACATAACACCCTAACAAGGTTCAGGAAAACAAATCATTCATGCAGCACGCAGTTTTAATTTCTTCAGGCGTTTGACAGATGGAGAAACACCTTTAATTGCCTTCCTGGCCTTCTTCATTTTTTGCTTTTTGGTAGGAGGTGGCATCTCCCTGATGGGACCAGGAGGCACACCCTTTTTGAGTGCACTTCCTCTGGGTGTCGCAGAGGGAGGCAACCTCAAACTCTGAGGAGGTAAAGGACTGTGTGGTTTCCACACCAAGTTATTTTTCATCGAAAATCTTACCTTCTTTGCACTCTTTTCTCCACTCTTTGCCACGGCACTCTCTTTACCAACAACGCCATTCAAATCAGCAGAATCCTGGGAGGCCTTCCCTTTCAAACTCTTTGTCCTCTTCCTCTTCTTAGACACAGTTTTTCCGGTAGGAGACACAACCTCAGGCGAATCAGACACACTCGCAGCTTCTTCTTCATCCAAACCCGTCTCCTCAGCCACTTTCTCAAACTGCTTTTGCAGGTTAGCAATCACAGTCTCACTGAACACCATCGCGTTTCCATCATTAGCATTATCACCATTCTCACTAGCCACATTCTCCTTCCCACTCTGCTCAGCACTAGCGAGATCAGACGAATCACCCTTCTTCTTCTTCTTCCTCCTCCTCTCCGTACTCTCGCCACCATTAACACTCACCTCCTTATCCTTCTCACACTTTTTCAACACCTCACCATTACCAACAACCTCTGCGGGCCCTAGTGGAACCAATTCTGGCACTTCCTCTTCATCAACAACATCAGGAATCGAAAACTCAACCCCCAATTTCACAGCCTCCTTCTCCAACTTCAAAAACTCAGAATGCAGCGCATACAGCACCTTCCTATTTCCCTGCCAGCACTCAGCAGAAGAACCCATTTCATATAACCTCCCGGAAAACCCCATAGTCAAGGCAACAGTTCCAAGAACGACAACCTCGTCACTAGAGTCAACAACCTCGCCCCCGCTCTTCTTAACCCCCAACAACGCCTTCCCATTCTTAAGCAACAAATCAAACACCCCAGACCTAATCTTCCCCACCAACACCTTATCGTGGACCCTCCCCAAAGCGGAAATAAAAGGCTTCAACAGCACTTCCAGAACCTGCTGCTTGAGCGGTAGAAAAGGGCGAAGCTCCTCAAGAAAAACAGTGGCAATGTGGTAATTAACACCGTTCCCGTGGGCCTTATTCTCCTGAGCGGAGAGAGTCCCCTCATCGAAAACACCCATTAAGCTCTCCACAAGTTGCAGATCCCAAGAATTGGTTTTCAGTAGAGAGAAGAACTTGGAGACGAACCTGCGGATGAGAAGGTAGAACTTGTCGAGTCGCAGGGCATCGATTCCGGACCACTCGCGGCGCATGGTGAGAAGGAAGATGGAAAAGTACTGGACGGAGAGAGGGAGGTGAAGGGACAGGAGAAGAGACGACAAGCGATCGACGAGGTCGGCTTGGACGAGGGGCTTGTCGGAGTGCCACATGCAGTAGAAAAGACCCTTCCATAGCTTCTTGGCGTCGTCGTTTGAGAGGGGTTGGGACTGCGAAGGAAGCCACGATTTGAGGAGGAGGCGAAGGGTTTTCTCTCTGGTGGTTTTGTTGCAGCACGCAAGCTGCTTGATCAGAGACCGACCCACCTGGGATGCATGCTCTTCCTCCATTCCCAACACACAAACCCTAGTTGCTGCTGCGTTCACCGTCGCAACGCCTTTCGACTTCTTTTAACAAAACCCTAACAGGTACGGTGGTAGCAGCCCGCTGCGGGTTTTAACAATCTGAATGCGGGACTGAATTGTGATTTTTAGATTTTTTTTTTCTGAAATATTTAAAAAAAAAATTAACTTACCTAATTAAACTCAATTCTATTTTACTCATCAAAGTTGACGGGTTTAGAATTCGGTTTCATAGGTCGAAATTCAGTTATCTCAAAACCGAGTTTCGATTTGATTTTTCTTTTTTCCAAATCTGAAAAATAAGGATTTAATGAATAAAAATATTTTAAAATATTGAATTAAATTAAAAAACATAAATAATAATAAAATAAAGCATTTAATGTAAATCGATATTCATTGACGTTATTTAATTTATTTTTTAGTATAAATTATTATTATTCATAATGATTGATATAAAGAAGGAAAAAAATTATATTGCATTTTAATTCTTCATCACAAAAAAATGAAATATTTAAAAAATTCATTAGAAAGCCCAATTTAAAAAAAAATAAAGTAATAGTTTCAAATTTTATTAATTATAATTTAATTATTTATTAAATATTAAAATATACACTATGTTAATACAAAATTAAAATTTATTATTATTGGTAAAAAGTAAAAAGTTAGTTGGAAAATTCTGCTTTAAATTAAAAATATAGATTTATAATTAATAAAAATTTAATTGAGATAAAAGAGTTATTTGACATAAACGTTTATTGTATATTTATATTTATTAAAGTATAATAGATTCAAGTTATTATATTAAGAAAATAATTTTAAAATATTTTAAATAATATTTAATAATGAAACATTTAAATATAAAAAATAAAATAAAATAATGTTATAAGATTAATTTTTTTAAAGTTAAAGGTATATAATGATAAATAAATGGAATTGAAATACCATAAATATAAATGAAATGAAACACATTGAAAGAAAAATAAAAAATATTCTTGAGATTTTTTTTTCTTTAAAGTTTTTTATCATGGCACGTATGGTTTCATTAAATGTTATGATATATATA
>Ga0214544_1007274_pt1 | contig 19572 bp, 17 predicted proteins | sample CNSS3metaG_FD_160074 | JGI IMG/M metagenome (GOLD analysis project Ga0214544, IMG submission 160074) | Root nodule microbial communities from cowpea collected in UCLA plant growth center, Los Angeles, California, USA - CNSS3 | ecosystem: Host-associated > Plants > Roots > Nodule | place: USA... | reverse complement strand
GATTCAACTAAGTCAACTTAGGGAATCAAAAATAACAAACACAAATGAAAGGGATGAAGGATTAGTGAACTTCCTTTCTAAACATGCTTAGCCTTCTTAAGCATGTGCCTCCATCCTTGGTTGGGGTCAATCCTTCATCATTAGTGGTGGCTGCATAGTCATTGCAGAAATTGGTGTGGAGGGTCTCCATCTCTTCCATTCGAACATAGTCGGCAGCACGCAACTTTAACTCCTGCATAGAGGCAGGTGGGTGGAGGTAGACATTGTTGGCGAAGGGGCGAGGTTGAAGGGTGAGGGCCATGCATTGGAGAATCATTTCCTGGTTAAGGTGTGGGGTGCGAAGGGCTGCCTTACTGAAACGATCAATAAATGCCCTAAGCGGCTCACCTTGTTCTTGCCTGATGCCTAAGAGGGAGATTGTAGTAGTTTGATGTGGGCGGGCGTTGAAGCTGTCGATTGAGTAAGGTGAGAGGGTTGTGAACTATTCGAGAGCGGGGCCTTTGAGGGTGGTGGGAAAGGCTTTGCAGAAGACTGCGTCTTGGGAGGTGTACAGGGCAACATGGGTGATGTAGACTTTAAGGTGTTCGTCGCGGTCAATTTCACCAGTGTATCGGTCCAGTGTGAAGGGTTCCCACTGGGCGGGAAGGAGGGTGTGGGTGATGAAGTCGGTGAAGGGGTGGCGACGTCTGGGTTGGTGTGGTGGTAGTGGATGGGAGGGAATGGGGTGGTGGACAAGAGTGGGAAAGGTGAAGGTGAAGTGTTGAGGGGGGATGTGGGTTGTAGGGAGGTAGGGTGGGTTGTAAGGTGGGGCATGGGTAGTGTGTAGGGTGGTGGGTATATGGTAGGGGACCTGGGTGGTGCGGAGGGTGGCGACAGGGGTAGGGGCCGCGGTGTGCCCTGGTAGGGTGGAGGCGAAGTGAGTGGGATGGGTTGAGGGAATGGGTGTTTGTTGGGTGGTGGTGAAGGTGTGAGGGGTGGGGTTGTATTCTCTTTCTTCTTCTGTGGGCTGGAAGGTCGGGGACCTTGCAGCTTCAGATGCCTCCTTAGCCTTTCCCTTCTGAGTGGGATCGGCCTCGATCTTTCGCCTGAGGCGAGAGTTTTCCTGCCGCAGTGCCTCCATCTTATTAGCGTTGCGCTTCTTCAGATCAGCCAGCTCCTGTTGCATTTTGTCTTGACCGTCAAGGATGGCGACCAGATCCGTGGTGATGTTTGCGGGTCCTAAGGGGCCAGCGTCAGCTTGCTTGTTAACTCCAGTTCTACTACGGGTTGAAACCATCTTCGAAGAAAAACGGGTAGTAAGGTGTTATCTCGTGCCCCACGGTGGGCGCCAATTGTTCCTGCAGAGAACAAATAAGATCAGTTAGGCACAAGTATCACCTTACCCATATCCGCTATCTCCTCGGTTGGCTTCTCCCCCTTTCGACATATATCGGCTTTGACCCGGGAGGGGTTACCTGCAGAAGGGACTCCGAAGCTTAAGTCAGCCAAAGCTCTCAAAAGTCAAATCAGGTGATTAATAGAGTAATGAATGCGTACCTTTAATTCGTGGGGTCCATGTATTTTATAGATTATTAATTATGTTTGACCATTCCATGGGTCGGGCCCTGGCTTAGCCTATGCCCTTAGTCTGATTATCATAGGCTTACTAAATTTTTAGGCGTGCTTTGATTTCATTAAGCATACCAACTCCTCTCCCTCAAAATTAGGGTTTCTTCTCCTGCCTCCCTTGCTACTTCAGCCATGATTGCAGGTTGTTGCGCGCGAGGTCATGATTGTTCGATGGTTGAACACAGTAGGTGTGGTCTATGGTGTTTGGAGGCTCTATGCAAGTTCTGTTCTGACGAGAACTGATACAAGGGATGAAGCTGCGCATTGTGGTTTAGTGTGTGCAAATCTGTGTGAATCTAGTTCGTCTCATGTGTGGATTGACTTCATGTTGCAGTTTCCATGGCTGCTGCTCTCACATTTCCGCTGCAGGTGTATCGCCTTGGTTGTGTGAATGTGGTTCGTGGAAGAAGATGATGCAAGGTTGGGTGCTGGTCACAGTGGTGTGCTGTTTTGACGAGGCGGCGCAGTGCGTGATGATGGAAAACATTGTTGTGTGCTCGCGAGGGAGTGGTGTTGCCATGGTGCGCCTACGAATAGACGATGGATGGTGGTGGTGGAGTAGTAGCTGCCGGCTTGGTGATGGTGGGACAGGAGAAAAATTAGGGTTTCTGTTTGGGAGATGGGAAGGAGATGATGAGGTGGCGGCCTTCCATTGGTTCTGCTTAGTGTGATAGAATAGCGACTCGTGCCAATACATGGTTGGCGAGTTTAATTAGTGGAGGATTGCCACATGGCAGCTTATAAATGGGTGATGTGATCCCAATAAGGCTTATAGCATTGAGCCAACGCCTAGGCCCATTCCTTTTAATTTCTTTTAAATTCTTTTATTTTCAATTAAATAAAATTTGTTCTAATTGGGTTGATTTTGCTAAATGCAGCCCACTTTTCCAAGCTACCAATTATAGCAGTGTTGGCATTGGGCCTGCGGCCCAATTCTCCTCTGCCTCGTTCCAACCGCACATAAGTGATCTTGAATATATCCAATCCACGCATGCAGCCAATTCCTCCACACATAAGCAATGGGCTGAGCTCCTCCTTTCTTCAAGAAGCCCAAAATCACGCGTACCATGCTGCTGAAGAACTGGCCGCACACCTCCATGCAACACAAGTCCAGCTGCGCTTGCGTGATTCATCAGCACACCTCAACGCTACACAAATGCTTCCAGCACCACCACAATCTTCCTGCAGCCAACATCATATATCACTCCTTAATCGGGCCCGAGCCCAATTCTTCCAACCTAGCCTCTGCGTAAGGAAGCGAAGGGAGCGCTGCTAGAGTTTCGTGACTACTACATTTCGAAAGCCTGCTTTTCCATCCGCACCTTCACCATCCAGCAGCCCAATTTGAAGACTGTTCTACGCTGCTAAACCAATATCCACTTTCATTTTATTTGGCAGGAATGTTAGGGTTCAAACCTATGATAAAGTCTCCTTCTTTCCAGTCACGCATTCTGTCACGCGTGCCATCACCTCTTCACGACACCTGCTACTTCATAGCTTTAGTTTAGGATCTCGCCATTAGGATTGTTAGAACGACATTCTCTTCTCCTTTTTCTGTTCAAATCTCTCATGGTGCTCTTCTTCTTACTATAAAAGGCCATCCAGCTATTGTAAACCTAGCTTTGATGAATGAGATTTTCGATAGAGATCACCCCCTCCGTTCATCAGCTCACCCAAAACCCTAGATTAGGTTTTACCCTCTTAGGGTTTACCAAACCAACGAGAAACCAGAGCGAACCGAGTGAAAACCTTCTTAATCGAACCCTTCCGTTGCGTTTCCCTCACTCTCCGCGAGATTCAATCGGTGGAACGCCGATTGGAGAGCTTTTCCGGCGAGTACTATGATGGAGGAGTCTCATCAAGTGGTTTCAGAGCCACCCGTGCCTGGACCGCGCTGAGATAAGTTTCTACATTCGTATCTCTATTTCTTCTTATGTTTGATTTCGTCGTGTTATCTATTGTTTGCGTTTTGCTCTCTACTGATTTTGTGTTGTTATGGTTTGTTTTCACTGAAATTGATTCAAATATGTTTGTTTCGAATATTTTGAATCAATACTGTTGATATTTTGTTCTAAGCTTCCTACTTTGTCGTTCAAATGCATGTCAATTTGGTTTAATTTTGTTTTCTTACTTAGCTTTAAAATTTTTAATCTCGTGTTTTGTCTTCGGGAATGTTTAGTTGCTTTATATGTCACTGAATTCCATAGCAGTAGTACTTATGTGTTGTTTTCTTCTGATAGTCAAACTGTCATGTGTTGATGATTAGTTTCTGCATTTTGTTGAGTTCTGATTTGTTCTTAGATCATGAACTAATAATCCGCAACTCTGGTTTCTATGTGTTTTTTGCTGCCAATTTGTTGTTTCTAAGCTGTTTATTGCTTCAATTTGATGTTCGTCTAATATTGAATTGAGTGTTGGCCAATGATTATTGCTGACCACACCAATATTGAGCTATTCCAATATATCTGGCTTTGTTCATATTGCTTATGAGGTTTTGGTCATGGGAAGGCATAGGCTATGCTAGCACTTTGTTCTTCAATAGTTTGTTTTCCTCGACTAAGTCATGTCTTGTGATTGACCATTGAGTTTTGGTGTTTTTGCTCGGCTTTGCTATTCTCTTTGGATTCAGTAGTTTTCTATGTTGCCAATGATATGTATTGCTGATCAGTTCTGGACCATTACATTTGTATATTCTTATTCGTCAATCTGGTTTCCCTTGGCTCTTGTGATTGATTTCTGAGTGCTCTAAATAGAGTCGTATCCACCTATTTGAAGTAAAATCATGTTGATCCTTCTTTGCTTTCTGGCTTACCGTGGATACTTCTTGTTGAGTAACATATTCATTTTTGCCATATAATTTTGTGCTGATCTGGTGCATTTAGGATTAACCATCTTTGTGGGTACAATTTGTTATGCAGAGTGGAACCTTGGCATTATGTTTTGGCTAATTTGCTATGTGTTGTTAGTGTTTGCACCACTTCCAGTTAGTCGACATTAAATTTGTTTTGGTCAAATCTATTTGTTATATCATAATTTTTTTGTATCTGTGATTTGCCTAGACTGTGCATCTTGTCCTATATTTGCAGTTTCATTCTTGACTTGATTGTGTTGGCACATTTATTCATTTGGTTCAAATCTATGTGCACTGACCGTGGCCTTAGTTGTGAGTTTTGCATATTGATTTTCGTTTCTTTGCAGTAGCTACTCTGTGGTGCCATGATTCTCGTAGTCTATGACTACTTTGGCCAACATTAGTGTTTTAAAAATCTGTTACATCTGTCTGTGTTATTACACTATTGACTTTGTTTAGTGCAATAGTGATGAGTGCGTATTTTTGCCCTCATTTAATGTTTAATTCTGGGTATTTAATTGAATTTGTGTGCTTAAAGAGTGATTTAATTGATAATTCTGATAATTAGGCTATTTGAGCTTGTGATAAAAATGTCTTAAAAAGTGATTTTTAGCTGCATAAATTATTTTTGGATATTTTAACGTTTCTTGATGTAGCTAAAGTTAAGTTTTAAGCTCATTTAAAGGTGGGAAAATAAATTGATTGAAGTTAGAAAACACCTTTGAATAAGGCTAAAATCAGTAAGTTATGGAAAAATCACTTTTGCACCCCATACATTACTTATACCATCCCCTATTTTCAAATGGCTGCATAAAACTTACTTTTGCACCCCTAGTTTCTACTAAGTTACACCCCTTTTGTCACTTAAACTCAATTCACTCAAATGTTGCCATGTGGCAATCCTCAAGTTTCAAATTTGACCAACCATTTGTTGCCATGTGTCACTATCCTATCAAATGGTGCCACGTCATCATCTTTAACTCTTTGAAACCCTAGCCTCCATTAGGCCCGACGCCGGCAGCCACTGCTCCGTCACCGCCGTTCACTAGAGCAGCACCATTCGGAAGCATATCTGCGTCATTCACCACAGTTCCGTCATCATCTCTAAGTAGATCACGTCCTCTTCTTCACGCATCTGTTGTAGTTCCGTTTTTCATCTCTGCAGCAACCAATTCGGCCACGACAACCACCATCTTCACTGCTACCGATTTTCGCAAACTCCATTGCAGCACCTGCGACTCCAACCATGTCGCCGGAGAAGAGAGGAGTCGAGCACCAAGTTTCTGAACCATAGCAGATCCAGTTCACACCAGTTGTTCGAACAATCACCATGGAATCATCTTTCATCTCGCGCATCTTCATTCTCCACCATTAGAAAGGCGAACCATTGACGCCAGAATAGACCTGTACCAACACAACAGCGGAAACCATCACACCAAGTTTGACCAGCCACCGCGCAGCAGCAACGACAACGTAACTATCACCACCGCGCCTGCAGCACCGCAACAGCACCAGAACCTCTCGCACACCGCAAGCCAGAACCATCACCACCATGCTTCCCTGTCTCCACACAAACCACTGTAACGTTGAATCCAAGCCATTGCAAGCCATAGGAGTGGAGACGCGCACCAACCATGGTAACTTCACGCACCTGGACTACCACCGCATTTGTACTACCTTCTTCAACACAGATCTGCACTTCCACCACCGTGCCTTCGTCACCGGAAAACGGCAGCGGCAGCCATCATCACCTAGCAACTTTGTTGGAGAAGAGTGTGAGAGTGAAACCCTAATTCTGGTGAGAGAAGGAGCTGCCACGATTGCATAGTCAAACTGGTCAAACCTGGTCAAACAGTCAACTGTGGTCAAATATTCAAATCTGGTCAAAGACTGGTCAAACAAGAAGGGTTTAATTGCAAATATTGATATTTTTGGATGTCTCTGCAATTTGGTCAAATATTATTTGTTAATAATTTATTAGATATCTTTAAATAATTAATTTATTTAATTATATCATAAATTATTAACCAAACTATATTTGTCAATTAGTTTAGATCTCTCCAAATATCTTTGAATATTTATCTTTATCTTTATTTTAAAAGATATTTGAAGGTTTTAGCAACCAAAAAGTCCAGTTCAAGTCCTATATAAAGAGACCAAGGGAGTAGAAGAAAAGGAACAAGCTTGGCACGTCGGAATTGACGAACCCTTAGGGGGACCTAATTTCTTTCTCTCTCTTTTCTTCTCTCTATTCTTCTCTCTTTATTTTGCATTCATGAAGTTTTAAATTTCTTGGGTTAATTCCATTGTAATTTCTTAATATGACTTTGAGGTTAGATCAATTAATTTCTTTGTTCTTTTTATTATTGTTGAGGTTTTCATTCATCTATGCCGTTTATCTTTAAATCACGTAAGAAGTAATGATTTTAAATCTATATGCATGTTGGTCATATGAGTCCAAGGGTTTTTAAATTGAATTCAGACTTTACTTTGATTTTATTTAGAAACTTTCATATGATTAAATGAGTTTTTACCAATAATTGAGTCTTTACTTTGGTTAAAGGTATCTACTCTAACTACAATTAATTTAGACTTTACTTTGATTAATTAAGCTTTTTATTTGGTGAGGAGATAAAAGAATAGACATGATTAGGCATAGTAAATTTGATTGAGACTGTACTTTGGTTGAATTTACTGTGGATAATCTAAAAGTTATCACTTTTAATTGAGACTGTACTTTGGTTAAAAGTGAGAACGCCAACAAATTAATTGAGACTTTACATTCATTAATTTGTAAATCTATAACCATAATTAATTGAGCAATAATCTTTAGATAACCGATGATGAATCTATTTTGAAAAAAGCAATGCAATCAATCTATTTTCTTTACTATTGTTTTTATTTCTTTTTATCTTTTAAATTTTATTTCTATCTTTGTTTATCTTAATCTCCTATATATTTTATTTTATTTGACTAACTCATTTGTATAGTTTTATAAGAACTAATTTGTTAAATATCAGTTCCGTGTTCGTTGGGAGACGACTTTGGGTTACTTTACCCTTTCTATTTTGTTGACTACTATCTTAGCGATACTGACGTTGCTATAGTTTAGTAGTATTAATTTGATCTTGTAAACGACATCGTTATCAAAATTGAAAAGAAACCCATTGAGCAATACTTAGAGGGGATTAGTTTTGAAAATTTTTATCTTTTGGTAACACTTTTTTAATTTTTTTAACCTTTTTTACCGTTTACATTTTTAAAAATTTATATATAAAAATTGTTCAACAGAACAACTTTGGCTGTTACTCAAAGGGAATTGATGTTTTTAAATTTGAAATCTTTCATCTTTTGGTAACACTTTTTTTTTATTTTTGTACCTTTTTCATTGTTTACAATTTAAATGATTCATATTTTATATATAAGAAGTGTTCAAAATTTCAAAAGAAACACTTTCCCTGTTAATAAAAGGGAATTTGTGTATTACAACTTGGAAATTTTCATTGTAAGACCCGAGAAATTTAAATAATTCAATAAATAATTATTTAATAAATGCGGGTAGTAGAAACCTTTATGACATTTAATGCTAATTGTTATAATGTGGAAAGGTACTAGCTGAAATGGTGGAGAGTACTTGATTGTGTGAGAGGACTTGGGTTCAAGTCCTATGTATGCCAATTGTATGATATAATTATTTTGTGCATTATTTTAAGGTTATGAATGAATGTGAGTAGTGATAATGTAATCCTAAAATTATAGGAATTATCACGAAATATGAATTTGTTGGGTTAGTGGTGCTTTGACTTCGTAATTTCATGGTTGTGTGTTCAAACCTTGTTGAGAATGAAAATGACTTATTTATTTTTGCTAACATAAGTGTGATCTGAATGTGAAAGGGTGGGAAAAATAGCCCATAATGGTCTATGAAAGATAATTATAGACATTAAAAGGCCACTTTTCGTTTTTTTGATATTAAAGGAATCAAGAAAGATGAGTTGGGATAGCACTAAGGAAACCCAAATTGGGGCAAGAAGAACTATCAAATCTCTTTTCCTTTTGAGCAGAGGAAAACTAGGTTAGGGGAGTTCTTTCACACATCTATATAATTGTGAATTTTTGTGTATTCTGTAATATGCATGAATACATTTATTCTTGCCATGAAATTGTCGTGCTCTATGTGATTGGATTGAGCCTTGACTGTTTTTTATGTTGTTTGAGCAAACCCCTAAGTTTTCATATGAGTGTGACCAAGGTTTCTACAATGCATGATTGGGTGTGGCTAAATTTCACGTTTTGGGAGTCTAATTGGGTCTATAATCTATATTTTGTAATCGACTTGTCAAAATAGATTGTTGGTCAGGTTTGGGATTGGGGTTTGGCTTGGAATTTGTTGCCTGCATGCGAAAACAGAGAGGATGTCTGCTATTTTCGCTCAAGCGAGCAAGGCTCGCCTAGGCAAGATTAGCAGAAACTTGAATTTATTGGTACGCGAGCATCTCGCTCAGGCGAGTGTATCTCGCCTAAGCAAAAAATCAAGGGTAATGTGGGGTTTCGCTTGAGCACCTTGCTCAGGCGGAGAGCTTTGTATTGGGTGACATAGTATCTCTCTCAGGCGAGGAGTTCTCGCCTCAACGAGAAGTCAGGGAGGGATGTATGCTTTGCTTGTCTCGCCGCCTAGGCGAGAGACCTTGTTGTTTTTGGCGAAGGACAATCTCGCCTAGGCGAGAAAGGCTCGCCTAAGCGAGACTTCGCAATGAGTCCCTGTAGCACGCTTGCTCTATCGATGAAGCTTAGCTTAAGCGAGACAAGCGTGGTTGCTCAAGCTAAGGCTTCTAGGCCAAGCGAGTTTAGTGCAGTTTGCGGGTGTTGTTGGTACGCATTGATGTGGACGTGGATTAGAAGATGATGTGCCATGAGCGGGTAGGTTCATGGATGGTGGTTGACATGTGATGGTATGAGCGGGGAGGTTCATACCCAGTTACTTTCATGTAGGGATACAAGCGAGGTAGGTTCGTATGTTCCGTGCTCACATTTGAGAGATGTTGCGTGCGGGGAGGTACGTAGCTGGTGGATCACATGTCTTGGACTACGGGCGGGCAGGTCCGTAGAGTAGGACTAACAGCGGGGAGGTTCGTAGAGGCAGGACCACGAGTGGGCATGTTTGTGTGAGCATCATAAATCCAGAGTCCATGGCTAACCTTGTTTTGTGAATTGGAGGTTGAAAAGCCTTGGAGTATTAAGGACTTGGCCAAGGTCTAATTATAATAATATAACTAGGTGTATTTATATTATTTACTTGATGTGTTTTCTTTTATTATTGAGCTCACCCTTTCTTTTTGTGCTTGGCAATGATCGTGTAATTCTTTACACGGGAGTAGTTGATGATACAAGTGATGTTGCTAACACTTGAGATGGAGAGGGGGCTAGCTTGGGATTCGAGCTAGGAGCTTATTTGTGTTTTTGTTATTTTATTGGATTTTGGAAATTGTAATAAGATTTTTATTATAGCTTTAATTGATCTTTGACGCGTTTAAAGATATTTTGAATTTTTCCCTTATTTGGGAATAATAAAAGTTTGATGTTTGATGTTCTTTTCTTAACTAATTATTTCAATAAGTAATTTCCTATAGGGATGTTACATTCATCGTTTACAATTTAAGTAATTCATATTTTATATATAAAAATTGTTCAACATTTAAAAAGAAACATGTTGGGCAATACTTAGAGGAGAATGGTGTTTTCAAAATTGTAAAATTTCATCTTTTGGTAACACTTTTTTAATTTCTTTACCCTTTTCACCATTTACAATTTAAATGACTCATGTTATATATAAAAATTGATCAACATTTCAAAAGAAACACGTTGGGCAATAGTCAAAGGCGATTGGTGTACTTAAAGTTGAAAATTTTCATCTTTTGGTAATGCTTTTTACATTTTCCATTTAACGCTTTCACCGTTTACAATTTAAGTAATTCATATTTTATACATAAAAGTTGTTCAACATTTCAAAAGAAACATGTTGGGAAATACTTAGAGGCGATTAGATTTTTCAAATTTGAAAATTTTCATCTTTTGATAATACTTTTTTAATTTTTTTACCTTTTCCACCGTTTACAATTTAAAAAATTCATATTTTATATATGAAATTTGTTCAAAATTTCAACAGAACCACTTTAGCAGTTACTCAAAGGGAATTGGTGTTTTTAAATTTGAAAACTTTCATCTTTTGGTAACATTTTTTTAATTTTTGTACCCTTTTCATTGTTTACAATTTAAATGATACATATTTTATATATATAAATTGTTCAAAATTTCAAAAGAAACACTTTGGCTGTTAATCAAAGGGAATTGGTATATTACAATTTGGAAATTTTCATCTTTTGGAAACACCTTTTCAATTTCTTTCACCCTTTTCACCGTTTGCAATTTAAATGACTCATGTTATATATAAAAATTGTTCAACATTTCAAAAGAAACACGTTGAGCAATACTCAAAGGGGATTGGCACTGGTGGAAATTTGCTTTTTTAACTCGCCTTATAGGCCTTGGTTACTTCGGAACCGAAGCCTGTAAGGACGCAGTGGCATTTTTGAAAATTTTCAAACTTTTTTGTCTCGGGTCCCTATCTAACCGAAGCCTATAAGGGCTTTTATGCTTCAGTTATTACTGAACCGAGGCCTATAATTCGTCAATGTTCCCCAAAATTTCAAAATTGCCACTGACAGCAGAGGCTTTGGCTTCAGGTGGAATAGGATCAGCCTATACTACTTTATGCCTTGGTTATTAGTGGAACTAAGGCCATAGACCTTATTTAGGTTCCCAAATTCGCGAACCCTGCACTGTTCATCTTCTCTACGCGAACCCAAAACTGCCACTAGTTTTCTCTCCTCTGCGCCACTGTTGTCGTCGTCGTGTTTGCGCCCTCTGTCGCCCTCCGTCGTCGATTGTGTCACCATCCACCAAGCTAGCGTCGCCGGTTGTTGCTCTGCCACCGAACAATATGCGAAAAAGACGCTGATTACGCCACCATCCACCGCTCTTCGTCGCACCGCTGCATCGTCCACCACAGCCACCATTCCGCTCCAACGAGCGTTGTCACTGCTCCGTGCCACTACTCCGGCGAGTCTGTTGTGCCTCCTTCCCCGTTTCCAGCCACCGTCGCGCCACCAATTCTCCCGGGGGTAAATTGAAAACACGTTCCTTTCTATTTTTTTTCATTTTGTATATTTTTTTTATGATTTAGGTAATTGTTTTGCATTTTGATGAGGTTTTTAGTTGATTTTTGCGTTGTTCTTTCTGCTATTTTTACGGTCTCTTATTTATTTTATTGTCTCTTGTAGCTCTTGAAGACGTAAGTATCGTGGGTGTGCATCATCTTCCATTGTCATGCTCCCAGGTTCCTAATTCTAATATTTTCTAAGATTTTGTAGTTTGTTATGTATTAGTAATATCTTATATATATATATATGTGGTTTATTATTTGCTTAAATATTTTTTTGATTTGTCAGTTAGCCTTAGTTTTCCGTTTGAGATTCAATACGAAAATTATGTATTGTCCCCAAGTTTTCATTTTGAAGAAAGAAGCTGCATTTTTTTGCAAATGAGATATAGGGGGATGCAATACTAATAATTTTATTGTATTGAATCTTGAATTAATCACTTTCTAGTAGTTTATTAGTGCATGTATATTTTAAAATACATCTCTTAAAATTCATGAATATTTGTCAAATGTGTTTTTTATTGATCTTCGGGTGCATATTTGATTGTGGTTTATAATCACTTTCATTTCGTGTATCCTGAAGGCCAATGCGAAATGCTGGCAAAATTTAGTGAAATTTAAGATATGTATTTTAAAAGTAATATGTACCAATAAAATAAAGAAAGTGAATTTTCTTGAATGGGATAGGGTCACACCTTCATTACGACATGAACATTGATTCAAAGATTACTGAAATTGTTCACCAATTTCAGTATATATACGTATGGAACAAGATTGGATTAATTTACCACGTATCAGCGCTAAGTATGAGAATGGAGTAGAAGAATTTATAAAATTTGCCCAACGTTAGGAGGGTAGAAGTGATGATGAGGTGAAGTTCAGATGTCCTTGTGTCAACTGTTTGAATGGGAGAAAATTGAATGCAACTCAAGTTAGGGAACATCTTATTTGTGATGGTTTCCTTAGAAGTTATACAATATGGACATGGCACGACGAATTAGTAGAGTTTCCAATTGTTTCTCGAACTGAACATGTCGATTCTACCATGAAAGAGCGACGGGAAGAGCGATGTCAAGAGCGAGTAGAAGAAGACAATATGGAGGACATGATACGGGATGTTGGCGTAGAAGCTTTTGCACAAGCGCATCTATGTGAGACGATGTCTGCTGATGCGGAAACTCCGTTGTATGTTGGTTCAACTAAGTTCACGCGATTATCAGCAATTTTAAGACATGAATTTGAAAGCGACCAATGATTGGACAGATAAAAGCTTCACAAAATTGCTCGTGCTCTTGAATGAAATGCTTCCGGAGGGAAATACTCTACCCCCTTGAAACTATGACGTTAAGAAAATTCTTTGTCCGATGGGTATGGAGTATAAAAGGATACACGCATGTCCTAATGATTGCATATTATACAAAAAAGAATTTGAAGATTTGAAAAAATGTCCAAAGTGTGGGTCATCACGGTACAAGTAGAAAAGAAACAATGAAGATAGTGGTCAAATTGAGAAGGAAGGATCTGCTTTGAAAGTAGTCTAGTACCTTCCAATCATGCCCAAACTTAAGCGTTAGTTTGCAAATCCCACTACAAGAAAAACGCGCATTACTGACGGTCAACATCCGTCGATAATGCCACAAATCCATCGGTAATGATTCGTCGTTCAACACATCGTCGGTAATATTACCGACGGATTATGAAAGTCCGCCGATATGTATTACCAATTTGATATCGTTGTCGTTAAGCGATCAAATTACCACTACTTAACTTTAGCAACTTCAGTATTGCCAAATTAGTAGTGAACAAAATAGCTAGGGTTAAGATAACCTTGAGTCGTTTCACAAGGAATACATAATTGATCTCAAATATTTGATTCTTATAAAAATGCAATTAAAACTAGCAACTATAAAAATATGGGGTTTTTATATGCAAAGAAAATGACACGGAAGATTGTAAACACAATAATAGTAAATAGGTCAATTCCACTGCTTTTTCTAAATAGGATTCTTCATTGGTTATTTAGAGATTATTGTTAAATTAATTATTGTTGTTGATTTACAAATCAATCAATGTAAAGACTCAATTCATTTGTTGGCATTCTCACTTTTAATCAAAGTACAGTCTCAATTAAAAGTGAGAATTTTTAGATTATCCATAGTAAATTCAATCAAAGTACAGTCTCAATTAAATTTTACTATGCCTAATCATGTCTATTCCTTTGTTTCTTCACCAAATAGAAAACTTAATTAATCAAAGTAAAGTCTTGACTAATTTTAGTTAAAGTAATTACCTCTAATCAAAGTACAGTCTCAATTATTGGCAAAAACTTATTTAATCAAATGAAAGTTTCTAAATAAAATCAAAGTAAAGTCTCAATTTAATTTAAAAACCTTTTAACTCATATGATTAGCATGCGTGTAGATTTAAAATCATTATTTTCTATTTGAGTAAGAAGCAAAGGACATAGATAAACAAAAACCACAACAATAATCAAAATAACAAATACATAAATTCATCTAACCTCAGAATCCAGTTAAGAAATTACAGTGGAATCAACCCTTAAAGCTTAGCCCTCCATGGCTTTGATGGAATACATGGTAATATTATGAAGGAAAGAAAATAAAATAAAAGAAAGAATGAGAGATGTGTTGGAGACGGTATCTGCCAAAACTAGAGAGTTTTGAGTTGTAAGTTGTTTCGCTTTTGCTCCCTTAAGTCTCTTTATATAGGCTTCAACTGAACTTTGGGCTTTATCTGTCGATTGCTAAAATCTTTTATTTTTTTTAATTAATTAGCAACTTAATTTCTGTCCAATTTCCAATTTTGTCCCTCTTATTTAACCATTTTTGCAGTTTTGACCAGAGTTGACTGTTGGCTTTGACCAGTTGACCAGTGTTGACCAGTTTGACTATCCAATAGCAGCTTGACACATGGCAGAGTGCTTTCTCTCTCCAGACTAGGGTTTCTCTCACACTTTGGCTGCGAAGTTATGACGACTACTGTTGTCATTTTCCGACGAGGCTTGAAGGCGAACGGTGCGGTGCTCACGGTTTGCAACGTGGTGGTGCTGCGATGGTGGTTGAACGCTGCTCTAATCTGGCTCGCATTGTGCTGGTTCAGATCTGGTTTGCTTTAGCTGTTGCAGCAGTGGTAGTGGCGCGCTGCTCTAGCTGGTTTCGCATGATGAAGATGGTGGCGTTGACGGTGTTGTTGCTGTTTCGGAACTCGCGGTGGTGATGGTTCACATCCCCTCTCCTCTGGTTTGCGGTGTAGATTTAGGTGGTGGTTTGTTCTCGCTCACGGTATGGTGGAGGATGGTATGGAGGATGCAGGCGCGATGGAAGCTCGCAGAATGGTGGCTATGGTAGCAGTGACGTTCCTGCGTGGTAACTGGTGCGTTCGCTAGTTGAGCTAATGCGGAGAAAATGGATGAGAGCTGTGGTGGCCGAAAGGTTGGAGGAGCTGTTGCAGTGTAGTGGTGATGTTGTGCAGGCGGTGGTTGCCGGCGAAAAGGATGGAGGGCGGACGACGTAGGAAGATGGAGGAGGATGATGGTGGCTCGCGGTGGTCGGAAAACTTGCTGCGGGCAAGGGTGGTGGAAGAGGAGAAAATTAGGGTTAGGGTTTCATGTGTGAGATGGAGGAAGATGATGACGTGGCAAGACCTGATTGGTCAATTTTGGTGAGTGGAGGATTATGACACGTGTCAGCATATGGTTGGTCTGATTTGGAAGGTGGGGATTGCCACATGGCATAATCTGGTTGAGTGGAGTTTAAGTGGTAGGAGGGGTGCAACTTAGTAGAAACTAAGGTGTAGAGTAGATTTTTGGTGTTCCACTCTAGAAGGAGTGTGTAAATAAAAACAAGGGGTGCATTTAGCTCTTGATTTATTCTTTTCCAGAATTTCCTGATTTTGGACCTATTTTGTAACTTTGAATACTTCAAATCCACATTGTTAATGACTCAAATTAAACTTTAGCTGCATTATCCAACGTTAGAATATTCGATAATATTTTATGCAACTAAAATCAATTTTTACGCCATTTTTACCAAACGTACTCAATAAATCCAATAATCACAAATCCTAATTAAATCAATCTTTAAGCACAACAAATTCAATTAAATCACCAAATTTAAATATTAAATGAGGGCAAAAATTTGAACTCATTAGTCAATAATGCGACAAATCCATCGATAATGATATTTTACTGATGAACTTTTGACGAAAAAAAATTCATCATTCAACACATCGTCGGTAATGTATTACTGACGGATTATGAAAGTTCGCCGATAATTTCCGAAGGAAGCATCCGTCGACCAAATCGTCGGCCATTACTGATGGATGTCTCCGTCGGTAATTACCGACGGCTAGATCCGTCAAAAAATCCATTCGTTCAAATTATTTAACATAACTAACCTTAACTTAAGTTATATGATTCTAATGCAGCCAAAACATGCAAATTTAGCACTGAAATAGTGATTGGAAGAAACCAATGCATGCAAATAATCCAAAGACTCATCAAATTATATAGAGTTGACTTTTTCAATCAGAGTTGACTAGAGAGTTAACAAAAATTGAATTTTTGCAATTGAGCTCCAAATTGACAGTTGTGGGAGAACCCATGGGACATCTACTTACACTCTTGCTGAACTTAAAAGAGGTGACAAATAATAAGGGCTGCATCCAGAATCTAGTTCTAATTTGCATTTACCTAATTGACTAGTCTAGTTGTACTTTATAGTTAAGTCCTAGATTTATAATTTTAATTTAGTTTATTTGATTCTTAATGTAGATAGTGTTATGTGTTGAAGTTCTAGAGTTGTCCCTACACTAAAGGTGGTTGGTGAGTTGAAAGTGGCAGAAGAATTGGAGAAGAAACTAGAGCTTTATATAAAACAGGCCCAGGAAGATTGTGTTCATAGTTCATGAGGTTGCAGCACTCAGTGGGAAAATAAAGGAATCTAAAGACTTGATTGACAAAACAGAAAAAAACATACATGGCTTAGGTGGAAGCAATCAATATGTTGCTTTTGGTCACATATTGGTGGTGAAGAACATAATACTTTATTTTATGACACATGAACACATTCAAAAAATGCATCAATCAACTTAATAACTTAATGGAACCCAAAACAAAACAAAGCAATCAATTTGGGCTCCAAACTAGCAATCAATTTAGAAATGCAAATGGTTGTATGAGACATGAACACGACATCAATCAACTTAACAACTTAATGGAATCCAAAATAAAACGAAACAATCAATTTGGGCTCAAACCTAGCAATCAATTCAGAAATAAATTGGTTTTAAAAGTACCTCCTGTTGATGAGTCTCTATCAACTCCAATTGCCGCTCCAAATTGGATTGTGTCTCGACTACCTTTGCCACTTCAATCTAAATTATAACATTATAAATAAGCAAGAGTGGTAATTGTCAAAATTTAACCTATTTGAAGGTAAAGGATACTCACCTATCAATGAGCGTAGTATTTGGCAAATGCCCCACACCAAAACAGCGACAACACGAGAATCCAACCACCGCCCCTACCAACAAAGTCAATAATTTATGATATAATTAAATAAATAAATTATTTAAAGATATCTAATAAATTATTAACAAATAATATTTACATTAATTTTCTCAATAAGCCATTTTTAATCATGTAGTCCAAATTACAGAGACATCCAAAAATATCAATATTTGTAATTAAACCCCTCTTGTTTGACCAGTCTTTGACCAGATTTGAATATTTGACTAGAGTTGACTGTTTGACCAGGTTTGACCAGTTTGACTGTGCAATCGTGGCAGCTCCTTCTCTCACCAATTTTAGGGTTTCACTCTCACACTCTTCTCCAACAAATTTGCTACGTGATGATGGTTGCGGCTGCCGTTTTCTGGCGACGAAGGCATGATAGTGGAAGCGCAGATCTGTGTTGAAGAACGCAATGCAGATGCGGTGCTGGTCCAGGTGCGTGAAGCTGCCATGGTTGGTGCGCGTCTCCTCTCCTATGGCTCACAGTGGCTCGTATTCAACGCTACAATGGTTCGTGTTGAGACAGAGAAGCATGGTGGTGATGGTTTTGGCTTGCGGTGTGCGAGAGGTTCTGGTGATGTTGCAATGCTGCAGGCACGGTGGTGATAGTTGCGCGCTCGTTGCTGCTGCGCGGTGGCTTGTCAAGCTTGGTGTGATGGTTTCCGCTGTTGTGTTGGTGCAGGGCTATTCCAGCGTCAATGGTTCGCGTTTCTAATGGTGGAGAATGAAGATGCGCGAGATGGAAGATGATTCCATGGTGATTGTTCGAACAACTGGTGCGAATCTGGATCTGCTATGGTTCAGAAACTTGGTGCTCGACTCCTCTTTTCTCCGGCGACATGGTTGGAGTCGTAGGTGCTGCAATGGAGTTTGCGCAAATCTGTAGCAGTGAAGATGGTGGTTGCCGTGGCCAAATTGGTTGCTGTAGAGATGAAAAATGGAAGTACAACAGATGCGTGAAGAAGAGGACGCGATTTGCTTAGAGATGACGACGGAATTGTGGTGAATGACGCAGATCTGCTTCCGAATAGTGCTGCTCCGGTAAACGGCGGTGACGGAGCAGTGGTTGCCGGCGTCGGGCCTGATGGAGGCTAGGGTTTCAAGGAGTTAAAGATGATGACGTGGCACCATTTGATAGGATAGTGACACATGGCAAGAAATGGTTGGTCAGATTTGAAACTTGAGGATTGCCAGATGGCAACATCTGAGTGAATTGAGTTTAAATGACAAAAGGGGTGTAACTTAGTAGAAACTAGGGGTGCAGAAGTAAGTTTTATGTAGCCATTTAGAAATAGGGGAGTTTATAAGTAATGTATGGGGTGCAAAAGTGATTTTTCCAGAACTTACTGATTTTAGCCTTATTCAAAGGTGTTTTCTAACTTCAATCAATTTATTTTCCCACCTTTAAATGAGTTTAAAACTTAACTTCAGCTGCATCAACAAACGTTAAAATATCCAAAAATAATTTATGTAGCTAAAATTACTTTTTAAGACATTTTTATCACACAAGCTCAAATAACCTAATTATCATAATTATCAATTAAATCTTTAAGTGCACAAATTCAATTAAATACCCAGAATTAAACATTAAATGAGGGCAAAAATACGCACTCATCATACCCACACACTTTCCTTTTGAACTCCTGGGAAAAATTAAGCAATTTCAAAACTTGTTTTGAGGTATTTTATTTCACATCAACACTGGATCAAAGGAATGAACATCACTAGAGACAAATCAATACTCTAAAAATCAAATTATCATGTATATACAAATAGAAAGATTCTATTTTTCACACATGAGTTAATCTTTTGAATTTACAAGACAATCAATTATGAAAGAAAGCACTCAAGATAAAATGTATATGTTCTCTCCAAAATTCACTCAAGTGTCTTGGCTTGTGTTTTCACTCAAAATACTCATGTAAGTAAACTGTCATAATACTTAACAAGACTCTAATATTCACAAACTTTCAGAAAACATGCATTCAAAGATCATGAGGACTCTTTTACAAGTTATAATCGGGCCAAGGTAAAGGTAGGAAAAATTTTAGAATTTTTGGGTTTTTGAAATAGTAATGTAGGAAGAATAATGGAGCATAATTTCAAAAACAACTATTTTTCGTTTATTGCTTTGTTGCTCTTTTTTTTTAGAAAGCAATTATTTCAATACTTTTTCATCAACAATTTTTCCTTTTGCCATTTTTATTAATTTGTGGGTGAGGTACTCACCCACACACTTTATTCCTCAACCATTCCTGAACACAATCCATTAGCTCCTTCTTTCTTCCTAAGGTAGAATATGGTCTTTTTCTTTTCAAGGTTATGCAATAGGCTTAAAACAAGAAAAAGAGGTTTAAAAGC
>Ga0214544_1007270_pt1 | contig 19580 bp, 19 predicted proteins | sample CNSS3metaG_FD_160074 | JGI IMG/M metagenome (GOLD analysis project Ga0214544, IMG submission 160074) | Root nodule microbial communities from cowpea collected in UCLA plant growth center, Los Angeles, California, USA - CNSS3 | ecosystem: Host-associated > Plants > Roots > Nodule | place: USA... | reverse complement strand
GGTTATTGTTAAAGTGACATGAAAACGAGATGAGTTGAGATCCTATGAGCATGAATGGTGTATGATGAGTTGAAATGGGTTGGGCCTGGAACATGAAAGGCTCTGGCTTTAAAGGCTGATACGATTAAGGTATATCTCTGCATGGTGAATATTCTTTGGCTGTGTGATTTTGGTTGTTTTGTGTCAGTGCATAATTCCTTGGGGTCTCTAAGTGAGACCTTCAGGGTCGCGCTTCAGTGGTCGGGAAGTAATTCCATGGCCCCTGTTAGTGGGTGTCCATGGTGGTGCCCCATCTATATAACTAGGTAAGGATTGCATCCTGACACTCTAAGGGGTCAGTTAGTCTCACTTAGAGCGGACTAACCCCTGTGGTGAGGGTAACAGGAGGCCTGAAACTCATTAAGGGCTAACCTTGTGGTGAGGGAAATCGATTCATTGCAACACTTGTAACACTTAGCTCGGGGGTGAGCAGCTCGGGGGTGAGCAGAGGTATCCACCACAAGTGCAAGCATCCGCTTAATCCGACCAAGTTATATGTATCCAGATGAGTCGAGTCGTAGTGTATTGTTTGAAAGGTCGTAACATTCTTGTGTGATGTACGTATGATGGATTGTGGATATGTATCTGACTTCATTGATGATGTGATTTTATGCACTAGCTTACCCTACTTTTGTTGTTGTGTGCTCCTGTTGTGTGGTACTCTTATTTGCGATGATCACCAACTTGTTGGTGTGAACAGAGACGAGGAACACCCGTGGACAACAGGGAGATGGTAATTCCGCTGCATAGTCCGCGTGAATTGGGCTTTGGTTTCCTTTGAGCTTTTATTTATGGCTACGACCCCTATATTCCTCGTTATTGAAATTGTAAACTTTTAGTCATACCGTTATTCGTTTTTGGAGGCATCGTGGTGTGCCTTAGTTGTAAGGTCTTATGTTTAAATTCCTGAACTGCGCTGTTATATTATAATCATGTAACATTTTCCTTTAATTGTGTTATAAATTCCTTTAATTGCGTTATATTGAATTTCTTATAATAAAAGTTTGGTGATTTATGAAAAAAAAGTAATTAGGATATAATTAATGATTTTTCATTGATTATCTATCATTACTCATATGTTGATTATATATATATATATATATATATATATATATATATATATATATTAAACTGAGTTAGAATCTATAAGTCAATTCAATCCACCATAAGTTTAGGTCAGGTTGGGTTGAAATTTTTCTATAAATTTTAATACGGGTTAATTTTTGACCCGGGTCACCTAAAACTCGGTTCACCCAAGTTAAACTCGTTATGAGTTGGATTGACTCACCAACCCGAAAATAAAGGATTACACAAGTGCTTTTTTATTAAGTTGAGTTTTGCATTTGAGTCAGGTTAGGTTTTTTTTTAGCCAACACATTGGTATTTTTGTGATTTTGGTTTGTAGTTGGAGTTTAACATCCTTTTGGATTGCATTTGGACTCTATTGAAGTTTATTTAGATTTTAATTAGAATTATAATTTAGTTTATTTGAGATTGAAGAAAAGAAATTGTATTCTTTTAATTAAGTGAGTCGGTGAGCCAACCGATGGTGGTCGGGTCGGGTTCGAATTTTTTTGACTCGCTAATAAATCAGTTGGGTTGGGTTAGCTTAGTAAGTGACTAACCCGTGTGGGTCGAGCCAGACCGAGTCGGGTTATCCATTTTGACAGCTTTATATATATATATATATATATATATATATATATATATATATATATATATATATATATTGTACCTGTCTGGGAATAACATTTCGTCATTATGCCGAGGCATCGAGAAAGTAACTTTAGTCATGGGACGAGGTGATGGTTAAAGGGGTTCGGTATAAAGGCGAGATGACGAATACATGAGGAGATCGGTGCGAGTCCGAGGCGTTTGTAGAAAATTGAAAGATAATCAGTGTCCGATATTTGGGGGATTTGATTTTTAGAATACTTAGGAGGTTATTTTTTAAATATATTGAGTGGTTTTCAGGGGGAGGTTTTAGTTATTATTTTGGGAGATATTTTAGGGCAAAAGATAATTTTATTTTGTTACGTATTATCTACAAAATCCAATATTTGTAACTGATTATTCTATAAATACAAATTTTGCTCTCATGGTCAAGGGACAGATGGTTTTTGACCTAAGCAAGTCTTAAGCTAGGGTTAAAAATATTTCTTTCTTTTTGTTTTTGGTTAAGAATTATCTAGTATTTTTCTTGACCGGAACATTGGCGCTCACTGTGGGGTTCGGTAAAACTCGATCCTGACTCCACTTCAATAAAGAACGAGTAGAAAGGGCACAAGTTTCTGGAAGCAACAATAATGAATAGAAACAGAAATACAACGCGAGAAGGACCTACCCGGCAACAGATAATGCAAAGCATTATGGAGTTAAAACGACAAAATGAGGAAATCAAATTGAAAGCCGAGGCCGATCAAGCTCAATTAGAAAAGGAGAGAGAGGAAGCTCGTAAGAAAGCTGAAGAAGACCTTCAGCTCCTTCGGGGAGGAGGCCCTGGGGGAAAGAGAACGACTTCGCAAGGAAGCAGAGGAAACACATCGAAAGCTGGAAGATGCTCTCCAACAACAGGAATAGTTGAGGAAGGCAAATAAGGAGATGCAAAACAGACTGGATGCCACCAGGATTGGCTATCGATATTCCAGTCGTCTAAATCCTGAGGTTAATGAAGCCCATCCTTTGTCAAATGAAATTATGGAGGAGCCGATTCCCCAGAATTTTGTGATCCCAAAGATCACACCCTTTACGGGGAACTCTGATCCTGAATTACATCTAAAAGCGTTTCAAGCTCGGATGTTGATATCGGGGGGAGCCGACGCAATACGTTGTGTCAACACCCAATTTTGTCCGGGTAAAAAAATAATAATTTTGTTTTCACAAAAAATAATCAAGAAGAGGAGGAAATAAAAAAAAACAAAAGACTAATGAACATTGATTTGAGTATTGATATATTCCTACTTTGTTTTATTTGATTTAATCTTGCTTTCTTTATCTTGTTTCTTTTATTTTATTTTATTTTTTTTAATTTTGATTTTAATCATATTTTGATTACCTTTTTTATTTTTATTTTTTGTATTCCTTTTTCAAAAAATATGTATATAAAAAAGCAAAAAGAAAAAAAAGGCAAGAAAGCTAGAGGTAACGTAAGGTCTCTCTGTTATCAGACCCATGCCTGTTGTGCTATCATGGTTTTTGTATTGGGAATGAGCTGTAACATAGTCATGATGGCTGAAGGAGCAGGAAGCAACATCTGCTCTCGCCTTTATCCCAAATTTCGAGATTGGAAGGTGTAGAGAAAAGTGAACAGAACAAAGGGAAGAGTTACATAATAAAAAGAGGAACATTCATGAAAGGGGATTTTTTACGATAAAGGGGGAAGGCACTAGAGATCAGAGAGGGGGAGAATGAGTCAAAATTGAAAACGGAAGCAAAGTTGTTAATGCATTAATTTTATTTTCACAGTAAGTGTTCTTAACTCCTTCTTAGCTTCTATTACCGTGACTTGCTATTGATTTTCATGATGAATGTATGTATTGGAACTGTGACTTAATATTAATGTTCATGAATATATGAATTGGAGATGATTTGAGGTGAGCATAGTAAGTCTGTTATTTATTAGCCAGAATCCACCACCCCATCATCCTTTTTGTTTCACCATCATTCATAAGCATATAACCAAACAGATCCTCATCATTCTTTGATCCATCATCCTAACACAGTTCGCATCATTAATACACCAAAAAAAAATTTATCACCACCTTACCACCTTCCCGCCGCACCTAACGCGAACACCAAACCAACAACCCATCACCATCTTCATCTCGCACCTACATAAAAACTAGAACCCCATTCCAACACCAAATATTCACGTCTCTTGCACGTGATTTGGGATTAGATTTGAATGGCGTGGAAAAGGGGAACCTCGCGGCAACTGGATTTCTGGCAGTGCTTTCCGTAAACAGCGATGGTGTTGCGACAGCAGTCTAGATCGCGACTGTCTAGGTTGACAAATGCGAGGCCGAAGCAATGACAGCGGCGTGGTGTGCGACGACACAACTCTAGAACCTAGCCTATCTCACGCGCGGGAGAAGAAACGAGAAGGCAAGCGTTTCGGAAAGATGGGTTCTCACCGGCGACGGCGGCATGTCTCGCCGGCGACGGCGGTTGCATCTCTCGCCGGTAGTTGGACGTGCGGTGGTGGCATCTGATGCTGGAGCCATTGGGGCTTGCGCGGATGTAGAAGGAGGTTGTGTGAAGGAGAAGCTTTAGTTTAAATTAGGTTTAGTTTAACTAGAAATTGGACCACACCCTTGTTTGTTCTGTGCACCTCACATCTTGATATTTGTATCTCCCTATTTGCAAAATTGAATTACTTTGTGTTTTTGGTCCTCATTTACTGACTGCACCCTAATTTTCATTGCTTACACCTCTTCTACATTTTTATTCCATCTTCAGCTTTTACTCTGTACACCCCTTTTTTCCTTTATCTCGCACCCATGTTTTAATTTTATGCTGTGAGTACCCCTGATATTTACTAACCTCGCACCCCTACCACACTTGTTTCATGTTTACTTCATGCACCCTCACATTTACTTCACGCACCCCGCCTATTTACTACGTGCACCTCCCAAATCTGATAACTCGCACCCCCTATGTATTTGTTTCTCATTTTTGGGCATGTGTTTATGCATTACTCGCTGCACCTCCCACATTACTCATGCACCTTACTATTGTTGTTTTTTTTTACTTTTATCTTTTTTGTTATTATTTTTTTTTCTTTTCTTAAAAAAGAGAAAATGAAAATATTTTAAATTATAAAAAACTACAAAAAATAGAAAAATCTAAAAAACGAAAGATGTTCTCTTTTGTTTTATTGTGTCTGTTCGGTCATCCGCACCGTGTGACACTCATTTTCAAAATACCAAAAATGGTTTTCTTTATATTTTAGTGTTTGTCCGATCGCTCGCATCGTATGACACATGTTTTTTCAAATAATCTCAAAAACATCAAAAAATACAAAAATTTTAAAAATACAAATATCAACATTTTCCAACAAATATTTTCTTTAAGAACTACGTGATCCTTGATTCTCCACTGTGAGATACGTAGGAGCAAGGCCAGTCCTTGTCAGGTTCACCTCCAAAAAAATCAAATCATTTTCTCAATTGTTTTCCAAATATCTTTTAAAGAACTACGTAACCCTAATTTCTCATTTGAAATGAGAATACGTAGGACCAAGGTCAATCCTTGTCGGGCCCAAAAAATTAAAAACATATTTTTGTTTCATTTTAGCATCTTTGTCTCTTTATTTTTGGGGAAAATTAATATTTTGAAAACCACATCAACTTTGCATGTTTAATTAAGGGTACCGCCCTTGGGCGGGCGCTGCTAACACATTCCCTATGCGTAACCGACTCCCGAACCCAAAACTTTGGTTTTTCCGCAGACTTGTCTTATTTTTATGGTTTTCCATAGTTTTCCATAAATAACTATGGTGGCGACTCCAAATCTCTTTTAAAACCCATTTTTTTTTTTCGGTTTGCCTTCCTGTCACGATTCCGGTTGCGACACGTTGCAAGATGTTCGTCAGCACGCTAGCCGAGATCACCCTCGAATGGTTCAGCACTATTCCGAGTTCCATAATCACTTCGTTTGCCGAGTTCAAACGTGCTTTCTTGGAAAGATTTTCAGCCAATAGGGCCAAACCTGTAGAGATGGCGGACATGTTTGACATACGTCAAAATACAGAAGAATCACTAAAACAGTTTGTCAATCGCTTTACCAATGTTAGCATGAGAGTGGTGGATCCTAACGATGGATTACTCGTGAAACCCTTTGTGAAGGGGCTCCGGGCTAGTTCTTTTAGTGAATCTTTATATCGGATCCCGCCAAAGCCTCTAATGGAGATAAGACAAAGAGCAGCAGTAGAAATAGAAACTGAAGAAGCCATGAGACATAAAAATGTGGGAGATAAGAGGATGTTGACTAATGCAAGGAACAAACGAGAAGTTAAGCCATTCAAAAGAGAAAGAACTCCTCCGCGGACTCAGTCAAATTGCAGGTTCGTTCCTTATTTAGCACAGAAAAGAACCGAGTATCATCGAACTCGTACAATGCCTAATCTTAGGTCAACCCTGGCGGAGATACTGGAGGATGCAGAAATATCTAAGCATCTGCATTATCCTAGTAACACTGGGAGGACACTCGGGACCCGACCAAATGCTTGGTGTAAATTTCATCAGGCTGGGGGTCATGATACCAATTCATGTTATACTTTAACCAATCAGTTATCCACGTTACTAGACAAAGGATTAATGAAGAAATACGTAAAGGCAGATGCCGATGCAGAACCATCTGAGACACCCTCAGCGACCGACCTGCATGAAATACCCATCTTGGGGGATTTCAATACAATAGTGGGAGGCTTTGCTGGAGGATGACGAACCAGTTCGGCTAGGAAGAGATATGTAAGGAGTGTCATGACCACAGCGAAAATTGAACGGTCAAAGAAAGTCCCATATATTGTCTTCTCGAGTGAAGATCTAAAAGGAGTGGTGCTACACGAAGATGACCTGATAGTTCAATCTGTTATTATGATGGGAAGGAATGTTCATAGAGTGTTGATCGATCAAGGGAGTTCGGCAGATGTGATGTTTTGAAACACCTTTGTGGGGCTACAAATACCAATAGATCAACTACAACCCTTTGACGGGGTACTTGTTGGATTCTCGGGAGATCAGGTAGAAGTTAAAGGGTATGTTGATCTGCGAACAACTTTTAGAGATAAGGAAGCCGCCAAAACTATATTTGTGAGGTACATAGTTGTCAATGCGCCTTCATCATATAACTTACTTTTAGGGAGGCCTTCTATCAACAAATTGGGGGCTATGATATCTACAGTCCACTTGAAGATGAAATTCCCTACTGACGATGAGAAAATAGTCACTTTATCAGTAAATCAAGAAGTAGCTCGCAAATGTTATGAAGACAGTCTTAGGACAAGGCGGAAGGTTGCGTATTCTGTTAGCACGGCAGAAACCGTCGTTCATTCAGAGTTAGATCCTAGATTAGTGCACTCGGAAAGAAGACCTCAACCTATGGGAGAGGTGAAAGAGATATTCATAGATGGCAAGAAGTTAAAGATAGGAGGAGATTTGGATCTGGAATAGGAACAACAACTTATACGAGTATTGAGGAATAATCTTTCCTCATTTTCTTGGGGTGTATCTGATATGACAGGGATAGATCCTGATTTCTTATGTCATAAACTCAATATAAATCCTTCAGCTAAACCTAAAGCTCAGAAACGTAGACGATTGAGTGGGGAACGTGTTCGGGCTGCTGCAAAGGAGGTGCATAAACTTTTGAAAGCAGCCCACATCAGGGAAATTCAGTATCCAACTTGGCTGGCAAATGTGGTGATGGTTAAAAAGTCTAATGGGAATTGGAGGATGTGTGTTGATTTCACTAACTTAAATAACGCATGTCCGAAGGATTCTTATCCTTTACCCAACATAGATGCATTGGTGGATAGTGCATCAGGCTGTGCTTTGTTGAGTTTTCTAGATTCTTATTCAAGGTATAATCGGATAAAAATGCATTCACTAGATGAAGATAAAACAGCATTCATGGGTGAAACTTCAAATTATTGTTACAAAGTGATGCCTTTTGGATTGAAGAATGCATGAGCTACATATCAAAGGTTAATGGACCGAATATTGGTGTCAATGTTAGGGTGAAATGTGCATGCTTACGTAGATGATATGGTGGTCACTTCGGTAGAAGAAAGAAGGCATCAAGAAGATCTGGAGGAATTATTTGCTACGATTAACAAGTATCAGCTCAAACTTAACCCTGAGAAATGTATTTTTGGGGTTAAGGCAGGGAAGTTTTTAAGCTTCTTACTTACTGAGAGGGGGATAGAAGCTAATCCGGACAAATGCGAAGCTATCATAAATATGAGGAGCCCAAGCAATGTCAAAGAAGTGCAGAGGTTAACTGGGAGAATGGCATATTTCCATATTTCCAATGTCTAAAGAAAAATGAAAAATTTCAGTGGTCCGTTCAGTGTGAGGAAGTTTTTCAAAAGCTAAAAGAGTATTTGAGTAAACCCCTGGTATTGTGCAAACCAGAGAAAGATAGTGATCTAGCGTTATATATCTCGGTGACCGAAAATGCAGTCAGTTCGGTATTAGTACAAGAATCAAGGGGGGAGCAGATGCCTGTATATTTCGTAAGCAATGTACTTCATGGAGCCGAGGTGCGATATCCTACTATAGAAAAGGCTGCATTAGCTATAGTTGTGTCAACACGGCGTTTAAGGCATTATATCCAAAATCATAAAGTCAAGGTAATGACGGATTTACCGATTAGGTATATATTACAAAAACCGGATATATGAGGTAGATTGGTCAAATGGGCAATAGAACTCTCAGAGTATGAAGCTCTAATAGTGGGGATGCTTTTAGCTAAGGAAATGGGTGTTTCTAGGCTGTTGGTTAAAAGTGATTCTGCATTGGTGGCAGGACAAGTGACGAGTGAATTTCAAGCTCGTGACCCACAGTTGGCCAAATATCTGGAGATGGTCTGAACCATTGCAAAAAATTTTGTTCTCTTTGAGTTTGTACATGTCCCGAGATAGCAAAATTGTCGAGCTGATTTGTTATCAAAATTGGCTAGTTGCTCAAAGCCGGGACAACATAAATTTGTGATAAGAGAAACGTTGATATCCCCTCGAGTTGATACACGAGAGAAGTATCAAATCATGGAGGTTCAGATGATCGAAGAATCTTGGATGACACCGTTGAAAAGCTATCTTGCAGATGATCAATTGCCTGAGGATGCGGATGAGGCGAGAAGAATAAAGAAAAGCTCAAGTCGATATACATTGATTGATGGCAATTTATTTAGGTATGGGTTTTCTCGACCTTTGTTAATTTGTGTAGATATGAAGGAAGCATCTCGAATTATGACCGAGCTCCACGAGGCATATGTGGAAGTCATATCGGTGGAAGAGCATTAATGTTGAGAATTATGTGTGGGGGGTTTTTCTGGACCACTATGAAGCATGATTGCATGGAGTATGTAAGGAAATGTGAGTCATGTCAGAAGCATGCAGACTGGAACAATGCTCCACCTGAGGTGTTGCATTCTATTAATGCATTGTGGCCGTTTCACACTTGGGGAATAGACATTTTAGGCCTGTTCCCTAAAGGAGTGAGACAACTAAAATTTTTTATTGTCGTTGTTGAATACTTTACAAAGTGGATTGAAGTTGAGCCTGTAGCTGTGATTTCTGGTAGTTGAGTTCGGGAATTTATCTGGAAGAATATAATATGTAGATTCGGTGTTCCGCACCGGATTATCTCGGATAATGGGACTCAATTTACATGCTCACAAGTAAGGCAGTTATGTGAAGAAGTTGGAGTTAAACAGGTCTTTTCCCCTGTGGAGCATCCTCAAACGAATGGTCAGGTAGAGGCAGCTAATAAAGTGATACTTAGGTGTGTTAAACGAAGATTGGCGGCAACCAAAGGGGAATGGCCAAATGAGATACACCGAGTACTATGAGCATATCATACCACACCTCAGTCATCTACCTGAGAGACTCCTTTTAGTTTTGTATATGGCACTGATGCTATGATACTTGTGGAGGTTGTAGAAAATACTGGAAGAGTAAGGTCATTCGCCGAAGAGGTTTCTGAAGTAGGGCTTCGTGCAAACCTTGACGTCATAGAAGAAGTTAGGGAATTAGCTCGGATTTCGGGAGAGGCAATAAAAAGGAGATTAGAAAGAAGGTACAAGACTAAGGTGATACCTAGAAGATTCCAGACAGAAGATTTAGTATTAAGAAAGGCCCAATTAATTCAGATAGATAGCAAATTGGCACCAAAATGGAGAGGTCCTTATCGCATTACGGAGGTGCTAGGAGAAGGAGCTTACAAATTGGAAACATTAGATGGTAAGGAGATACCACGAACATGGAATGTAGCGAATTTACGTTTTTATTTTAGTTAGGAAGATAACCTTGTTTTGTAAATTATTTTTATATTTTAGCTGAGTTGCTTGATGTATAAAAAGAGCCTTCGTGTTCTATTCCAAGCCGAGTTGCTTGATGTATAAAAGAGCCTTTGTGTTCTATTCCAAGCCGAGTTGCTTGATGTATAAAAGAGCCTTTGTGTTCTATTCCAAGCCGAGTTGCTTGATGTATAAAAAGAGCCTTCGTGTTCTATTCCAAGCCGAGTTGCTTGATGTATAAAAGAGCCTTCGTGTTCTATTCCAAGCCGAGTTGCTTGATGTATAAAAGAGCCTTCGTGTTCTATTCCAAGCCGAGGAGCTTGATGTATAAAAAGAGCCTTCGTGTTCTATTCCAAGCCGAGTTGCTTGATGTATAAAAGAGCCTTCGTGTTCTATTCCGAACCAAGTTGCTTGATGTATAAAAAGATCCTTTGTGTTCTATTCCAAGCTGCTTGATGTATAAAAGAGCCTTTGAGTTCTATTCTAAGCCAAGGAGGTTGATGTATAAATAGAGCCTTCGTGTTCTATCCCAAGCCGAGTTGCTTGATGTATAAAAGAGCCTTTGTGTTCTATTCCAAGTCGAGTTGCTTGATGTATAAAAGAGCCTTTGAGTTCTATTCCAAGTCGAGGTGCTTGATGTATAAAAAGAGCCTTCGTGTTCTATTCCAAGCCGAGTTGCTTGATGTATAAAAGAGTCTTTGTGTTCTATTCCAAGCCGAGTTGCTTGATGTATAAAATAGCCTTTGAGTTCTATTCCAAGCCAAGTTAATTAAACATTAAAAAAAACTGAGAGCTCGATGAAAAACCGAGGTACGAAAGTTAGGTGGTGTGGGTAGGAAAGCTAGTTGGTGTTAATTAAACATTAGAAAAACTGAGAGCTCGGTGAAAAACTGAGGTAGGAAAGCTAGGCGGTGTTAATTACATTACAAAACTGAGAGCTCGGTGAAAAACCGAGGTAGGAAAGCTAGTTGGTGTTAATTAAACATTACAAAACTGAGAACTCGGTGAAAAAACCGAGGTAGGAAAGTTGGGTGGTGTTAGTTAAACATTACAAAACTGAGAGCTCGGTGAAAAACTGTGGTAGGAAAGCTAATTGGTGTTAATTAAACATTAAAAAATTGAGAGCTCGGTGAAAAACCGAGGTAGGAAGGGTAGGTGGTGTTTAAAACTGAGAGCTTGGCGAACAAGAAATACTAATAGTAGGAAACATTAGAATTTTATAAAAACTTTGAAAGTATTCTTAGCATAGGGAAAATGTTAACATAAATGATAAGATAGGAAATAGTAAAATGTTAAAAGTGAGGCACAATAGATAGTACAAAACAGAATGCCAGACTACAAAAAGGGACCTAAAAAATTAAAAAGATTCTAGTCGTTGGTTTCAACAAGCTGCCCGTCGACAACGAATTTGGAGATGTCTGCTTGGGATAAATCTGCATCGGGGCAGAGAATACGAACTTGATCAAGTGCGAGTTGAAATCCATATTTAATGAAGAACTGATTTGGTCTTTAAGAAGTTCTGAGCTTTTAAGGAGATATTTCTCTTTAAGTCCGATAGTAGTTCATCTTTCTTCTTTACCGGAGTTGCTAGCTCGGCGACTTCGGCAATTAGGCGAGAGTTTTCGGTCTGAGAAAAGACCAAAGATTGCTCTTTCTGTTCTAGGTCTGGGGTCTTCTGAGCAGACAGGTTGGTGAACTGGTCCATCAGCATAAAGCTGGACACTTCAACTTTATGGAGATTTGCTAGAATACTTTCGTGAAGAGTCTTGAGGTCTTGAGTCTTTAAGAGGTTGGCATCATGGCGGAGAAAGTTGTGTTTGCGGCCGTGCTGGGAATGGTGGAATTGTGGATGCCAGAAACTTATTTCAGTATCATCCACTGTTTGCTGAGGGGCAAGTTGAACCTGGGAAGTTGAGTGTTACGAGGTGGCTTCAATTATCTTCTTACCTCGAGGTTTGAATTTTCTAGTAAGGGGCTCGGGATTGGGCTCCGATATTTTTTCATGGAGATCGGCACGAGGAGGAGGTGCAGAGGGGCTAGCACCAACTATTGTAGTTTTTTGTTTTATAAGTTGTCGAGCTCGTTTTAGCATATCCTTTTGAGACATTGCCATTAGGCTTTCTGCAAAAGACGATAATTTGGATAAATAAAGAGGAATAACAAATACAGAGTAATAAAGAAGATAATAGTAAAAGTAAGTACCGATGTGGAATTTTAGATCCACCACTCGGAATTCCAGCTCTAATAATTTTCGAGTATCAAAAATAACATCCATTTGTTCCAGCATCAAGCAGTCTTTTTTCTCGGAAGGGTCCAGGTCTTCTAATTGTCGGGGAATTTGTAGGTTAGTAAACTAACACTGATATAAGGGGAATCCTTCTAAGAGGGAAGGGTTGTGTTCAAGGGCTACTATTTTTATGAAAATACCTTTAAAGCCTTTGTAGGACGAGTTGTATAAAGTCAATAGACCTCGGCCACTGACTCCACTAAGGGATGCCCACAGTTGTTTATGTGGGGCTCTTAATTCGAAAAGGTAAAGAAACATATTGGTTGACGGAGTGATGCCGAAGTGGGTGCATAAGATTTGGAAGGCATGTATGAAGGCCCAGCTATTAGGGTGTAATTGACATGGGGAAACTTTTAAAATGGTAAGGAGTTCTTTTTCAAAGGTATTAAAAGGGAGCCTTAAACCTAATTTTGTGAATAAAGTAACATACATATAGGTGAACTTCTGAGGGGGGACAGGGAATAAGGTACCGTCTCTACAAATAGGTTTATCACTATCACAAGTAGTAACGGCTACATCAGTCTCATTGCTTTTACACAAAGTTTGATGGCGTCTAAAGGCTCTGATCCTAGTTAAGGTGGTCATAGACGAGGTTTCCTTTCGTAAAGCAAGAGGAGCCCAAGAGTAGAGGGAGTTATAGTAGATACTCATAGTGGCCAGTTGCAATGTGGTAGGAGGGATTTAAACAGAATAAATTAAGGATAATCAGGGGAAGAGGAAATGGCAATCGCAATGCTAAACAGAGTGCAGAAACAAAGACAATGCATAAGAGGCAGTCATTGGGGACATTGGGATAAGCATAAAAATGGGAAAATCGAAGGATGTGATCGAAAAAAGGGAAAGAAGAAGAATACCTGGAGGAAGGAAGCAACAGACGAGAAAAAATGGAGGAGGCAGAAGAAGCATGGAAAGTGAGAAGTTGAGTGGTTATTTAGGGTTGTGCATTTGAGAAGGTCAAGAGGGAAGGGAGTTATGCTGATTGAAATTTAAAAAAAAAAAGATTGTTTGATGGATTACACGTGGCCGCAAATGTCTGAAAGGTAATTATGGTTTCATGGAAAGTGGTGAGGGACAGTTACTGAAAAGACAACTCCTACTTTCCTCGTTCTTGAGAAGAGGAAATGCATAAGTTGGAGAGCTATGTATCTGTCTGGGAATAGCATTTCGTCATTATGCCGAGGCATCGAGAAAGTAACTTTAGTCATGGGACGAGGTGATGGTTAAAGGGGTTCGGTATAAAGGCGAGATGACGAATACATGAGGAGATCGATGCGAGTCTGAGGCGTTTGTAGAAAATTGAAAGATAATTAGTGTCCGATATTTGGGGGATTTGATTTTTAGAATATTTAGGAGGTTATTTTTTAAATATATTGAGTGGTTTTCAGGGGGGAGGTTTTAGTTATTATTTTGGGAGATATTTTAGGGAAAAAGATAATTTTATTTTGTTATGTATCTACAAAATCCAATATTTGTAACTGATTATTCTACAAATACAAATTTTTCTCCCATGGTCAAGGGACAAATGGTTTTTGACCTAACCACTAATTACACAATTATGTAGTATACACGAGTCTCTTGGGAAACGATATCCCAGTTTTACCGGTTACTACTTGCGCGACTTGGTACACTTGCCAAAGTCTTAACATACACACATAAGTTTTTTCTGAAAATTAGGACTTTCTCAACACTTCACATTTCTCTCATTCTTATCCTCAATTTACAACATTTACAGACATACACCATTCTAATAAGCAACCCAATGTGCCATATTCGTTATTATGACATCAAATTTCATTATCCTTTTCTATTCTTACAAGCATAAAGAATTAAAACTTCAATCATGTTTCCAAATAACTCATTAATCCAACATGTTTCAAATCATATATTTTCACTAAAAAAACCCTAAACCACTGTAATACTTAGAAAATCCACAATTTCACAAAATTAAAAGTCTTAATTAACTTCACATTTTGAACTAGAATACTCTTCAGAATAATTTATTATCTTTCTCATATTTAAGTCAACATGCAAATAAAATATTCATACCCAAATATTTAAACAACAATATGACTTTAAATTTTGAAAACAATTTAGCTCCCCTTACCTAAATGGGGGTATTCACTAAAATTTTGTGTTGGGCATCGCAAATTTCTCCAAAAATTTGCCCTATACACAATTAAACCTTAAAATAATAAATTTTATGACTCTATGGTCAACACTAGATGAAATTTTATCTAGATTACAAGTAAGAAAGCACATGCAACCCTAGAATGTTGCATGCATTATAAAAACTAAAAGCAACCCCAAAGAAAGATTTCACTCACCTTATGTTAATCGTTCATAGTAGATCAAATGACTTGTCACAAAGATTACTTTTATTGTTTCTAAAATTTATAGATGACAAAAAAATTTGAAATTTTTAGAAGAAGAGAAGATAAGACATATGAAGGGGATGGATTGAAGGTGAAGAACATGTTTTGTGTTGTGAGGGATAAATCACTTTGCCCCTAACTCAATTTCCTTTTTAAAAAGACTAACATACCCTTAGTTATTAGTTTTAACATATATGTATATATACTTATGCTTTTTTTGTTGGGTCCTCACATTCTCCCTCACTAGAAGAATTTTCGTCCTCGAAAATTAGCTTACCTAGACAAACTCTAAGATATAATTATTGTTGACATGTGAAGCCAAGGTGGTATGCCTCTTGAATATTTGATGAAACCCTTTTGAACTACCTTGAAGTCATTATCATTGGAATGAAGCCTACATTGATGAAGATAAGGAGATTTGATGGTATTCATGGTGATTAAGGTTGGAATGTGTGCTTTCCACATGGTTACATCATTAAGAAAGTGTATTTGAAGTTTGTACTTCATATTGTAGACCTTGTAGCATTAATTTGATGTATTTGGTCTTTGGTGTGTCTTTTAATTTGTTGAATGGTTTTTCAACAGGTTAAAATATCTCTTTTAATCTGTTGAATGGTTTTTAATCGACTGATTTCACTTAAGTCAAGTGAAATCAACAGATTGATTTGGAAATCAACTTGTTGAATTTCGTAACAGTTTGACTATAAGAGTTGTGATTTTCGAAAGAAAGGTATTCTGATCATTTTTTAGCACACAATTATTTTGGCAACTTGTGGAAACTCTCTCTTTCATGATCATTCAGACTACAAAGTTGAAGATTGATCTTGGATCAATTCTTGGAGCTTTTGGCTTGTGTTTGAAGCTTGGAGAAAGTGGTTTGTGGTAGGCTAGGTTGTGCTACCACTGAGGTTTGATCTTTCTCAAGCTTTGTGTGTGTGCCTGGTGGTTTTCCAAGTCTCCAAGAGGGTTCTTGCTTTGTTGGTGTGATTCTTGTGTGATTCAAGAGTCTTGTTTGTTGTTTTTGCATATTTTGAAAGTGTAAGGGTGGATACTTTATAAATCTTTTGAAATAGCGCAAACTCAAGCTCAGGTTGCCTTGACAAACTGGATGTAGTTCAGGTTTGAGTGAACTAGTATAAAAATCTTGTGATTCAATCTTTTCTCTAACCCTTCTCTCTTGCATAATCATTTAAAGTTTAAAGAACTTGAGCTTTAATCATCATTTTCGTGTATCCTGCATGTTTTCATGACATTTGTAGCATTGAGCATGTTTGCATAATTAATTAGAACCTATCTTGATCATTCTTATGCACTGTTCCTGGTTTAAAACACGAATCTGCATTTCTGCATTTTTCCTAGTATTTTACTCAACTGTTTTTCTGTTTCAATCGGTTGATTATTCCAAAACAGAATATGTTTAGTAAAATCAATCAATTAACTCTATTTTTGACCGATTGAAAGTATACAGTCGAGTAGCTTTTGCATCCTAACTTGGTGATCTAAATATTCAATTAAAGGTGATTTTTAGCTTTTAAAGATAGCCTAAATTTTTAACTAGCCAATTCAATCCCCCTTCTTGACATTTCAACCATTTCAAAACTAACAATTATCTTATTCTCTTCTTTATCTCTATGGTAAAATCACTAGATACAATATCCTAAACTTGTTAATGGTATAACTCTTAGAAAACATGTTCACCAATAAAAGGATTTAAAAGGTTTTATTTCTTAATATATAAAAGGTTTCCTACATACATAAAGATGTTTTCAACTAGTCTTAATTCATCCTACCTTTTTGCTTAGTCTATTGTATTAACTCTAGTTTATGATGCATGGATATGATTACTATAATATAACTTTGTAGGAGGAACCTTGTACTATAAATATCAATTTTCTACCAACAACTTTAAAGAAAATACATTTTTAATGGAATTTCAATTTCAATTTTTGAAAAAACAATTAATCGGGCTTTTTGTTTATTTATTTACTTTGTACACTCCCAAATGTAATAACCCCACACCCCTTTATATTAAGTTTTATTTTACCTTATGTACCCACATTTTCACTAAGCACACACCCTCACTCCTTTAATTTCTTTTTTTAGACTATGATGCGTTTCCTTTATGCACCACACGTTTCTCTATGTGCATCCTATTTTCATGTGAGTAATTTTTCTCATTGCACCCACATACTCACTTATACATTCCCATTTTCTATTTCCAATTTTACATTTTTTTAATTAAATATCACATTTCAATCATATCATTTTCAAAAATAATAATAAATATTTTAAATTGAAATAAAAATTAAAATAATTTTCATAAATGATAAAAATAAGAATAAATAAAATTTAAAATTATTTTCTTTATTTTATCTTTTAGTGTCTAATCGACCGTTTGCGTAGCACGACACTTCTTTTTAAATACAAAAATTATAAAATTAATTTTGATGTTTAATCGACTGTTCGCGTCGCACGACACTTCTTTTTAAAATACAAAAATTATAAAATTAATTTTGGTGTTTAATCGACCGTCCGCGTCGCACGACACTTCTTTTTAAAATACAAAAATTATAAAAATAATTTTGGTGTTTAATCGACTGTCCGCGTCGCATGACACTCCTTTTTAAAATACAAAATTATTAAAATGATTTTGGTGTCTAATCGACCGCTCGCGTCGCACGACATTACTTTTCAAAAGTATAAAAAAATCATAGAAATATTTTGGTGTCTAATCGACCGAACGCGTCACATGACATTTATTTTCAAAAATATCAAAAGACAATTTTAAGAATTAAATATTCTAATCAAGTTTTATCAAGAACTATGTGATCCTTGATTCTCCATTGTGAATGGAGATACGTAGGAGCAAGGCAAGTCCTTGTCAGGTTCACTTCCCAAAGATTAAAAGGTTTTCCAAATCATTTTCAAATAGTTTTATAAAGAACTACGTAGCCCTGATTTTTCATTTTTAATGAGAATACGTAGGACCAAGGTTTTAATCCTTGTCGGGTCCCTTTCACTCCAAAAATAATTTTGTTCAATATTTTCTTATTTATGGAAAAAATAAATATTTAAAATAAACACACCATTCTTGTTGGTTTTGGTTTTTCTCAAAGCAAGTGTTTCCCTCTTTGTTGATACTTAAATCTTATGTAGGTTGTCTTTATGTTCTCCTCTATTTAGATTACACAATTTTCATTGGCTCCTATTCTAGTTGCAATATGTAATATCTAGACTAAACTCATGTCCTCAAACAACTTAGTGATCTTGAATACTTTTTAAATATTGAAGTAAAAGATCTCTCAAATGCTTATTTTTTCCCAAACGAAATATATACTTGACAAAACAGGAATGTCAATAGCTAAAAGATAAAGAAATCTTCACTCATCTTCAAAGAGAATTAAAACTTTCTAAGTTTGAGCTTGGATACATAGGCGAATGTGTTTTAAATCAATCAATTGTTAGTAGTTTACAATATATAAGACTAACTAGATCTAAAAGTAGATATAGTGATAAAGTTTGTCAATTATCTAATAAAATAATTTCTATAAATTTCAAATAAACCCATTTGTATCGTTTGTTTAATTTTAAATAATTAGCATTCAACTTCATCCATTTTTAATTAAAGGTTTAAATATGTTTTTTATCGCCTAACTTTAAGTTAAAATTGAAATTAGTCCATCTTAAAAAATGTGACTCAATTTAGTCTTTTGGTTTTAAAAATGCGTGGATTTAGTTATTTTAACTAAATTTAAGTTTATTAGACGTTTCAAACATGTTTCATTATTGCATTTGAATTGTTTATACCATTTGACACATTTTCGTTTTAATGTTAACTAAGAAATATGTTTGAAACGTTAAATAAACTTAATAAAATTTTATTAAAAATTTTAGATCCACGCATTTCTAAAATTAAGAAACTAAATTTGGTCAAAATTTTGAAGATGGATTAATTTAAATTTAAGGGACCAAAAACATATTTAGTCCTTAATTAAATAATGTAACTTCTAATTTTATTTATAATAATAGCATTTTGTAAAATATTCTATTCGTTTTTATAATTTTTTTATTTAAATTTTATACTTTTAAAAGAACAAGAAAAAAATATTTCTTTATTATTAATATTAATATAAAAGAAACAGATATTATTTATCAAAATATAAAGAAAAAATATATTTAAAAACTAAAAATGGTTTACTTATATTTTATTGAAAGAATGGAAAATATATTAATGTTCTTACAAGTGAGAAGACCTAAGGCCACATATTCTCCTTCTCGGTCTTCAAATTTTGGTTTCGAAAATTGAAATACTTGAATTGAGGTACCTACAAATATACTTCGATGATAAGTTAGTGTGTGCAAATAATAATTATTATGGAATAAATAATAACATCCAATCATATGATAAAGAATAGTTTCTTCTTAAGCGTACTTGCTTATTTATATTAGGCTTAAATATATATTTGATCCTATTTTTGTTGATTTTATTCAATTTGGTCTCTATTTTCGTTTTATGTTCAATTAGATCCTCATTTTTGTCAAATTGTGGTCAATTTGGTCCTTCTCACTAACGGTGTTTAAATAGTTAACGTTTTTGAACAGTACATACCACGTGTCAGCTCCTGATTTTTTTGATTTTTTTTTTGATTTTTTTGATTTTTTTTTTAATTTTTTTTAATTTCAAAAAAATGGTCCACGTGTCAAGTCATAATTGTGCCATGTGTCAGTTTGTGGCAGTATTATTTTTTTTGTTCAATTTAGTCCCTATATTCGTTATTTTTGTTCAATTTAGTCCCTATATTCGTTATTTTTGTTCAATTTAGTCTGACACTAAATTTAATATCTTTTATACAAATTATATT
>Ga0214544_1007266_pt1 | contig 19588 bp, 23 predicted proteins | sample CNSS3metaG_FD_160074 | JGI IMG/M metagenome (GOLD analysis project Ga0214544, IMG submission 160074) | Root nodule microbial communities from cowpea collected in UCLA plant growth center, Los Angeles, California, USA - CNSS3 | ecosystem: Host-associated > Plants > Roots > Nodule | place: USA... | reverse complement strand
CATCCGATTAATAAATGTTATAAAATTTCCCACGTTTTTGGGAAGCGAAGTATAATAAATGAGGTTTTCATCATATTTCTTAATTTTTATTACTTAAATTAGTAATATCCGACCGGGATGTTACAACCTGCATCAACATTTGCTCCCATGAAACAAGTTACATGATCATCGCCACACACACACTAATAGGGTGAGTTCATTTAAATAAAACCAACCAATAAAATATTAAATACAACATCAAAACATTTAAACCCAGGTTAGTATTCTTCTCCCTTGTTTTCCTTACTTCTCCACTTCCAATACTTTCATTAGACGTCTATCATTTCTATACCCTTTAGGTGAGAACAATGATCGATCTTCGCTGCACGAGTATCTACTCGCCCCTCCGACTACAGGCCACCACCTGATAGTCCACACGTGGGAATAACCTTGTCACAACATCTCACCGTGACACCAAGTGGAGCTCCCCGAAACAAACATAAAGTTTGTAGTTGTTCCAGACTACCAAAACTCTATCAGAATACTCTGAAGAAGGCAATCACCCGAACCTCGCCGTATGAGCCACAACTCGCACACTCCACTGGACTTCCTAAACCACCAGGCTACAACCTAGAGTGGTCACGTGTTACTCCAATACGGGTTACACTCGTAATTGGACCCCCAGCCAAAGCCTTGCATCATGAACATCACCTAAAGCTGTGTAGAAACCTTTCCTCGCGCACCTTCACTGAACTAAAACCGCCTAGCGCGCATCCCACGTCGCTAGACGGACACTGGGTCCAAACCGCCTGGCGGGCATCACACACCGCCAGGCGCCACGCGCCTGCAACATCATCACTGCATCGTCATCGCCGGGCGGACTTCACTATGCCGCCAGGTGCCACTCGTCGCCACCGCCTGGCGCACCACTTGCGTCGCTAGGCGTCACACTTGTAGTGTCACCACTACTGGTTTTTGGAACTTTGGAGTAAGTTCCAAAGAACCCCAAGCGCTCAACATACAATCCATAACATCAAATATGCTTATCTAGTCATAATCATATGTCTGGATCACAATCCAGCAATCATGCATATCATATATATTCAGCTAGAGACATCAAACTTAAGATCACACCGTTGAAAATAAAGAACGACATGTTATGAATTGGCTGTCAAAAATGCAGCTAAATCGGACGGTTAACGAACTAGGAAACGTAGTTTTACAAAAACTGCGCATTCCAGAAAAATTGTAGTCGCCCAACGACTAGATATTGCTGCCCAGCGAAACAAGACCAAAAACCTGGCGCCTAGCGGCAGAAAACCACCGCCCGGCAATCCCTGGTGCGTGAATAATCCGAAAAACAACGTAATTGAACCTTCTTTGGACAATTTAAAGACACTCAAGCATGCATAATGTGAACTTAAACATATAAGAAAGAGTGGTATAAATGCATTGTAGTGTAATTGAACCTGACGAAAGAGAAACAAAAATAAAACACTACAACAATAAAACCAATATTATGCATGCTAAGGTATTCCTCTCCCGACGTGATAAATCAAAGTCGGAATCCACTCACTCAACCATGCATGCGTCTCACATAACAACCAAAACAAATGGTAGGAGCCATTCAGTAAACCCAATGCACTGCACCACATAGTATAATGAAAGAAAAACAAAAGCCTAAGATGAATATACTCTAATTAGTGCCCCCGACCCCACCACAAATCATAAATTTTGTATGACTTTTCTTTACCATCTAAGGGTCCTAAAGCATGGCTCACTAACGAAAGAGAAAAGAATGAATAAAATAACTAAAACTTCTAAGTATATATGGTTTGCACCGTGAGCATAAAATAAAAGAGAGAAAAGTATACTAAACATTTAAAAAAAAGTATTTACGTGAAAGTGAAAGTGATAAGCATGGAAGGAAAAGAAAAGTAATTACCGTGGCCCATGGTTTTCACTCATAAAAACATTAATGCATAGATGAAACCAAATTGTGATATAAAACCAAGAGAGAAGCCAAACTCCAACACGTAAAAATAAGCCAATGAGAAAAGTCAACACATAAATTATCTCTCCTTCAAGCATCATCATTACTTGGTTAAAAAGGGACCCACGACTAAAATAGATAACCAATGCATGAGACCTTGCACTTCTTCTTCCTGTACATATTGTCCAATCAAAGTTTAAAGATATTACTAAATGGAAAGTTTGAATAAGCATTTAGTGTCTGCACCAAACATAAATGAATAATGAACTAAAATGCATGTGGTGTATTATACTAATGAAACCCAAAACAGAGGAAATAATATGGCCCTAGAAAAACGTGTGGTTACACCTTAACCAAAATAGAAACCCTTCTATACATGCCATGGGTTTTCCACCAATTCATTCATGTCTGCAGAAAGAAGAAGAAAACCACACTAATGATTCCCACTGTCAAGACTCCAGGAGAAAACAAGCCCAACTAAACACGTAATTGACAGTCTCTTCAACCCATAAGCCCTCCCCTAAATCATCCTAATGTGGTGCCAGACAAACTAATATGAACAAATAGAATAGCACTCCCAATGTGAACCAAGCAAAAGAAACAACCCATTCAATGTAGACAAAGGATCTTCCACCCGTGACCGAGACAAGATAAGGAAAAGAAAATACAAGCAGATAAAGTGGCACCATGTGTGCTAAAAGACGTAACAATAGGCGTGAACCCATATTCATGACATTAATCCTACAACGGGAACGGGAGTAACTCTTCCAGACAGAAATATTCACACACCACCGTAAAACCTCACGCACGCGAGATTAATAGAAAACATGCAACAATGCAAATCGCACCATGAACAAAACTCAAGCAAAACAAATCACAACATCAATTGTGCAGGCATCAACATATATACACAACACGAGTAAGCCACGTTAATGCCTCAAACAACTGTAAAAGAAACGAAAGAAAGCTCCCCTAACCTGAATATTTCTTGCTCAATTGCTCTTTCAAAACCCCTTTATGATTCCAATTTGATTTCAAGCCCTTGTCTCCATCCAATCAGACTCACCCACTCTTTTTAGGTTCAACACACAATTGACATACATAGGACTCGAACCCAAGTCCTCTCACACAATCAAAGTACTCTCAACCACATGAGCTAGTACTTTTCCACATCATAAAGGTTAACATTTAATGCCATAAAGGCTTCTCCTACCCGCATTTATTAAATAATTATTTATTTAATTATTTAAATTTCACGGGTCTTACAGGTTAAGCTCACTTAACCCATGGGTTATGCGAGTTAAGTTGGGTTGGGCTCACTTAACCCACAATCCACTTATATTTTAAAAAACCTATTTTTTTAATCTTTAAACTAGGAAAGTAAAATCTGATTTCATTGTATTTGTTTGTATTTCTTGATATATTAGAGATCCTGCAAATTTCAATATTGGAAAAAGGAAAAAAATATTTCCATCCTACAAATTTGAATATATGAAAATGATTAAAAAAATATTTTATTTTTATATGGATTAGTGAGCCAAGCCCCTTAACGCATCAACTCGGGGTGGGTTAAGCCGGGTTGTAAAATTTCTGGCTCACCAAAAAGTGAGTCGGGTTGGGCTCACCCATTTTTAACCTAACTTGTGGTGGCCAACCTGTGTAAGTTAGGTTGACTCACTTTGACACCCCTATAAGCAAGCTAACTCCAAAGGTGTCTCCAAATTGTAAAAGCAAAAATCCTAATACTCTAACTTGGAGACCAAGGAAAAATACTTTCCATTAGAACATGACACATGACCACTACTAAGGAGAAATTCTCTCCATTAAGAGCATGACACATGGCCATTATTAAGGAGAAATTCTCTCCATTAGGAGCATGCCATATGGCAAGAGCATGTGTCTCACAAAAGAAAACAACTCAGAGACCACTCTAGCCAAGGGCCCACAAGCTTCTATAAGGTTTATGCCCCAAGCTCGGGTTTTTACCCTATAGTCATGTGTCTCCTTAGGGCCCATCTCCTAAGGCCCAAAACCCTACAATACAACCCAAAGCCCAAATACAAGACCCAAAAGAAGATCCTATACTACTAGGCCCATAATATAAGGCCAAAAATAAACCTAATATACTAAGAACTCACTAATGGCCCATGATGATAAGAGCTTGGCCCACCTACCATAGATGATTCTCACTCTTTTTTTATGTGCTTGGTCATGGCTAGGGGGTATCCCATCATCACCTCCATTTTCAAAAGATTTTGTCCTCAAATATTTATGTTTCTTCATGAGAAATCTCTTTTATTCGTGGAGAATGAAAAGGAAGTGGAGAATGAGTTTAAAGGTGAATGAGAGAATGATGATGTAAATAAAAAAGTAGATATAGATATTATAGAAGATGTAAATACAAAACAAGAAAAAGAAAAAAAAGAAGGAAATAATGAGGAAAGATTATGGGTAAAGTTTTTCCAAGCTGTATGACTCAAGCAAGATGCAACTTCCCGAATGGTGGTGGTTTGCAGAAGCTTGATGGTGGTGGAAATGTGGTGCACATATTGTGGTTTTGATGTGATGAGATGATGACTCCTCTAAACTATATGACTCAAGCAAGGAGAAAGGCTATAGTGGTGTTTGATTGCTTTCGAGACTAGAAGGGGTGCTCTAACCCTAATGACCTAAGATGAGTAGTATGGTGTAAGATTTGGGAAAAAAGTTAGAATAAAGATAAAAGCATGAAAACAATTAATTGATTTATTTCAGTTGATATATTATTTAATTTAATTATGATATATGGGAAAAATTATTCAAGTAATTTAAGTTATTGTAGTATTTAATTTTATTATGTTATTTTGTTATATTATGTGGAAGATATGTGTTTTTAAATTTGGGGTGTGCATATCATAATGAGAAAACATATTGCTTAATGGTTGGTGTATATGTTAGTATCTGTGCAACAGGTTCGAACTTGGCAGGCAGATTGGGATGCCTTTATTTATTTTTCTCTCTCTCTTACTTTTTGTGTTGGTCACATGGATGTAGTGTTCGTTCTGTTATTTATTTATTTTTCTTCCTTCTCTTTTCTTATTTGTTGTTGCTACCACATTATTAGATAGATTAAAAACAACCAAGGTTATTTTCTTCAAGATCTTATGGTTTTTATTCTCTTTTAAATCATTGTAATCGAAAATAAGGCAGGGGATTTATTTTAGTTGATCTTCTAGGGTTTGGGAAGGGAGAGTGTGGGGAAGAAGAAGGAAGAGATAAACAACAAAGGGAGGGGATACAGAGAAACCGTGGAGGTGGAAGATGAGAAGAAAAACGTGAATGGAGAGCTTGCAAAATCCAGGTAGGGGAAGCTAGATTTTTTTTTTCATTTCTTTATTTGTTGATGACTGATAAATGAAGCTAGACTTTGTTTTCATTCTTCTTCTTCTCTTGTTGATCAATCTATGTGAATTTTAAGAGATGAATGGCCATATGAATTATAGTTTTTCTTATTTTAGGTACGTGAGGCCACACACATCAAATTTCTTTTCTCTTCATATATTGTTGCAATGTTAGGAAGTGGGTAGTGTAGTGTTGTTTTCTTCCATGCTTTACTAACGAATATCACATGTTTCCACTAGGTTTTCTTTTTCTTTCTTTTCTTATAGCTTGGTAGTGGATGATTTGACAATTGCCTCTTCTTTTCTCTATGTGGTCCAACCTTTCTTTCTTTCTCTTAGTTAACCACACATAAATGCATTTTGCTTTTATTTCTCTTTGATTGTGAGTAGTGCAAGTGTGACGACCCGACTACTATGTAAATAGTTATTATTTGATAAAAGATGGAATACATTTTTCTTTTTTACATAAGATTTTCTTTGAGAGGACACTAACAATAGCATAACTTCATATCCATATTTATATATGTCAATAGTTCACATCTCTGTAATTGTTCATGAAATATTACAAAAATATGTATTTTGTATAATATTAAGAGTTCTACATTAGAATATAAGATTATCTATATTTTTAATATCTCTTAAAGATATTAATATAAATTATCCACGAGTTAATCTTCAGAAGATTCTCCAAATTTCTTGAATAACTCTCACTAAGCAGGTTCCTCTCTAGTCGTACAACAAATACATATGAAAGAAAAAAATGTGAAAGAGTGAGGTCTTTATAAGCCTTAAATATTAATCTTATAAACTCAACAAACAATACAAACATTAGGAACCTAGAATTTGACCAACAACCACAAAACTCAAATTCATCTTATCAGACATATGGATCCATATTCCACTTTTGATGATCCACTATGAATATCCTAGTCCAATATGTTATTCTCAACTATCCAAATATTCACTCACTTGGTAAAACTTCCTTATACCCCACCATGGTCCCTGCCTTTCATCCCGTAGTGTACCAAACTATGTCTTCCCAAATACAAACACTCTCATTTGTTTGATCTCAACTTATTGAAATCAGAATTAACTATTTCTTAACTAACATAGTCTTGGATGTTTTTGAAGGTCATAAAATGTGATGACTATCAAATTGTGTCATTATATAAACTATACACAAAGAATATAAAATAACAATAAAATATATATGTAATTTTCTTTTATCCAAGCTCACTAAATAAAATAATATTTACTTTTACTTTATTTTTTATATTTTTTGAAGTATAAAATAATGATAAAATAAGAATCAACGCAAGAACTTTAAATAAATAACTAGATATGGATTGGAATGTTATAAACAAATATAATAACAAAGATATAAATTAAATAGGACCAGTGTGTAACTAGAGATATATTAAATGAAATAAATAAACAAGACCAGTGTGTAACTGGAAATACATTAAAGAAAATAAATAAACAGGACAGTGCATAAATCAAGAGAAACTAAATAAAATAAAGAAATGGGACTAGTGCATAACTGAAGATAAATACAATAAAAATAAATAGGGCAATGCATAAATAAAGGTAAAGATTCATTTCTCACATAACTCACATTTCCTTTCACTCTTTCTACATTTTTCTCTTTCATTCCATCCTTTTATAAGCAACCTTACACACTTATTCCAAATCATGATAACATTTAATTAATGCAAAGATTCTCTTCATTGATGAAGAGATAAGCCTTATGTCTTCTTTTTACTCTTATGTAATCACCCTTCCCTCACTTCTTTTGCACCTTCCTATATCACATTCACGCATGTGCACATTCACTCATCATCATGTGCTTAGAGAGTTCTTAGGCAAGTTTGTAGTGGTCTACTTTAATTACATCCTCATCTTTAGCTTGTTTAAAGAAGACCATTAACATCATTTGAGAAATGTACTAGAGACCCTAAGGAAGGAGTCCTTGTATGCTAGCGTTGAGAAATGCATTTTTGGGATGGATCATGTGATCTTCTTAGGGTTTAAGATTAGTCAACATGGGGTCCAACTGGACCAAGAAAAAGTGGTGGCCATAAAAGAAAGGGCTACACCAAAGAATGTGAGAGAGCTTAGGTCTTTCCATGGGTTAGCTAGCTTTTATAGGAGGTTTGTGCAATTTTAACACCATAGCCTCCCATTTGAGTGAATTGGTTAAGAAAGGTGTGGACTTCAAGTGGGGAGTTGATCAAACAAAAACTTTTGAAACTTTGAAAGAAAAATTGATCAATGCACCACTCCTAACCCTCCCTAACTTTGCCAAAACTTTTGAAATTGAGTGTGATGCGTCCAATATGGGTATTGGGGTCGTGCTTCTCCAAGAAGGACAACCCATAGCTTATTGTAGTGAGAAGCTTAAAGGGAGTCACATCAACTACTCCACTTATGACAAAGAGCTTAATGCTCTTGTTAGAACTTTGCAAACTTGGAAATACTATCTTCTTTCTAAGGAATTTGTGGTCCTTAGTGATCATGAATCCCTCAAGTTTTTGAATGGTCAAGGCAAGTTAAACAAGAGGCATGCAAGGTGGGTAGAGCTTCTTGAACAATTCCCCTATGTGATCAAACACAAACAAGAAAAGGCTAACATAGTTGTAGATGCGCTTTTAGGAAGGCATTTCCTCTTTTCCATGCTTGAAACAAAATTTCTTAACTTTGAATAATATGCAAATGATGTGGATTTCTCTTCTATTTTTAGTGAGTGCCACCTAGGGGCTAGCAAGGACTTTTATCTCCTCAATCAATACCTTTTCAAAGGTAAGAGGCTTTGCTTACCCCATGGTTTCTTAACAACATCACTCATAGAGAAGTTGATGGCCTTCCTCAAAGGATTCCATGAAAATGCAAGGTGGAAACTCCATGGATGATGGGAGGTTGTGTTGAAGCTAAGGGATGGGAAAGAAAAGTGTCTCATTTTGATGGTGTGGTGTGGTTTTTAGTGAACGTTTTACTAACGGAGGTGAGGCCAATTCTAAAGAAGGAATCTAGAGTGATTCTAGAGAGAATTCCACTCTAAAGTGAGCTCAAACAAGAAAGGTGCACCAATTTTGGCAACATTTCATTTCTTAAATTCAAGCTAGAAAATACATTAGTAGTGACCTCTATTTATAGGGACAAGTTATCTTAAACCTAGATGAGTAAACCCCAAATGTCATCTTGGAAAACTTTCAAAGTAAGCTAGAAATCCTCTTCAATGAGAGGTGGACATGTGGCTACTACATGAGAGAATCCTCTCCACTCATGGAATGACACATGGCCACTAATTCCAGAAAATTCGCTCCTTTAGGAGAGTGACACATGCCACTCAAGCCTTGCTCATCAAGTTTCAAGACTTATTCTATGATCATCATATGCACTACCTTTTAGTCAACCTTGGGTTGTGACCCAAGTTGACTTTGGTTGACCCACTTTCCTATTCTATTTTAACCTATTATACAAAGTCCAAAATAAAATTTCCTATACTACTTGGCCCAAAATACAAGGCCCGAATATCATTTAAATAATTACAATGAATCCTAGACTAGGTCTTCATGACTTCCTTAGACCATGTAAACAATAATTTGGGCCTATTTAGCTTAATCGAAGCCCAATCTTCTTGGATCCTTCTTGCCTTGGCTCTTGTGGTGAGTTCCTTGGCTAGGGGTTTGCCATCAAAAGCCCACGAGGGAGGTTTGATGGGACATTTTGGGCCTAATAAGACTTTGGAAGTCTTCAAGTAACATTTCTATTGGCCCCACATGAGGAAACATGTAGATAAACATTGCAAATGTTGCATAGCATGCATGAAAGCAAAGTCTAGAGTCCAACCTCATGGTCTTTACACTCTTTTACCCATCCCTTCCACGTTTTGGGTTGGCATTTCAATGGATTTGGTTCTAGGACTCCCAAGGACAAGAAAGGGTAACATCTTTATGGTTGTGGATAGATTTTGAAAAATGTCCCATTTCATCCCATGCAACAAAGTTGATGATAAAACTTACATTGAAAATCTCTTCTTTAAGGAAGTTGTAAGACTACATGGCATACCTAGAACTATTGTGAGTGATAGGGATACCAAGTTCTTGAGCCACTTTAGGAGGACATTGTGGGGGAAACTTGGAAACAAGCTTCTCTTTTCTACAACTTGTCACCCCCAAAGTGATGGCCAAACTGAGGTGGTGAATAGAACTTTGGGACAAAAGTTAAGGTGCATGATAGTCCAAAACATTAGGGAGGTGGAAGAACTTCTTCCTCACAGAGTTTGCATACAATAAGGTAGTGCACTCCACTACTTTCTACTCTCCTTTTGAGGTTTTCTATGGATTCAACCCCTTGACACCCTTAGATCTTCTTCCTCTCCCCACTCATGAGGCATGGATTTGCCAAGATGGGGAAACAAAAGCTAAGATGATCCAAGACTTGCATGCGCAAGTCAAGGAAACCATTGAAAGAAGGGTGCAGAAACATTAAGAGGATGAAAACAAAGGGAGGAAAGAAGTCATCTTCAAGGAAGAAGATTGGGTTTGGCTTCACTTGAGGAAGGAAAGGTTCCATACACAAAGAAAGTCCAAGCTTCTTCCAAGAAGGGATAGGCCTTTCCAAGTCATTAGCAAGATCAACAATAATTCATATGAGTTAGACTTACCCCTAAGCTATAACGTAAGTAACTATTTTAATGTGTGTGATCTTTCTTCTTTTGATGTAGGGTTTAAGAATTTGTGGTCGAATTATCTCCAAGAAAGAAGGATGATGAAGGCATGAGCACCACACCAAGCACAATGGAAGCCATCCAAGGAGTGTTACAAGAAGCATGACAAAAAGGGAGGCTTTTCCATCTTTGTTTAGCATTTCCTTAGTTTTATTTCCATAAAGTTGGCTTATTTGAATCCTATTAGTTGACTCGTTGACCTTGACCTAGGGTTGACTTGTTGACTCAATATTAACTTAACTTAAGCCAACATGTTAATCCATATTTACTTGTTTTGTAAGACACTCGAAATCTTAAAGGAGGTGGCACAAATGGATAGCATAGTTGGCGCAAATGAAGAGAACATGTTGAAGAGAGAGAAGGAGAAAAGCATTCTAGAAACATCTAGAACGAGGGACTACATGACTTGGTCGAGAATCCCCCTTGAAGAGTTCTAGAAATGTCTAGAACATGTGACTACATGCCTTGGTCGAGAATCCTCTCTAGAAGGCCTTAATGTTCACCATTTAACCTACCTTCTAGATTGTAGGGTTTATTATTTGCTTTGTAATCCTTTTGGACCTTATGTGTTTTTGCTTAAAGAACCCTAAGCATTTCTATATAATGAGTACTCTACTACTTGTAAAAGGGTTGATCATTTTGGAATTTATTATACACCTTGTGTTCAACCTTTATGAGAGTATCCTCATTTGGGAGTTAGACTTTTAAGCTGCTAGACTCAAGTGGAAACACCCATCCACTCATCTCCAAGGCTCCATGGATTTTGCCTAGCCTTGTAGTAGCTTGCTTCACTCATATCTTTCATTCCTTGCCTTTCCATTTTCATGCTTTATTTCTTCTTCTTTCAATTCGGCTTTTATGGCTTATGCATTACTATGTCTTTATTTTTGAATCAATCCATTTCTCTTCTTCTCTAGAGTCTTTTGAAATGCACATTCACATCTAGATAGCTTGTTATCTTAATGTCCCCTGAGAATCTTCACTATACTTTCTTAAACAACTTTCACCATATTCACAATTGTTAAAAGGAACTAACTTAATCATTCATCAAAAACCTAAACCTAAACTTTTTTCAATCAAAATTACTAATATGTTAAGTCTAAACCTAACTCCATAGTTTAAGTAGATGCATTGCCCACTCCTGACTTATTTTCAACTTTGTCTCGTTCGTTAGAGGTGATGAATTCTTGAACCCCTGAAAAACTTACACTAGTTCATTATACATGGATATTAATATTTAAAGTTTGATATGATTTCTAATACACGAAATGTATATATTATTACCTTTGACCAATGTTTTCTAATTCCAGCTCGAATGATTGTTTTCATCCATGACGTGACGTAATAGCCACATTCGAATGAATCTTTTTGCTTGTTACATTAGACACGACAAACAAATTAATCACACATTAAGGTAATAAGTTGTCTTGTCAAAATTAATAACTTATAGATTACAAGACTTCCAACATTTGGAAATATTACTTGAATTTGCATTGATCCGGACTTATCGACAACTCTAATTAAATTGGTGATAACGGTGTCATGAAGCGATCAAACTGATACTACTTATCTATAGCAACTTCAGTATTGTTAATGTAAGACCTGAGATAATTTAAATAGTTTATTAAATAATTATTTAATAATTGCGGGTAATAGAAGCGTTTAAAGTATTTAATGCGGATTGTTATGATGTGGAAAAGTGTTAGCTCAAGTGGTTGAGAGTACTTTGATTGTGTGTGAAGACTTGGGTTCGAGTCCTATGCATGCCATTTATATGTTATTTAATTTATGAATTTTTATGCTATATATTTGGATGCGAGACGAGATAACATAACCTTAGAATTAGAGGTATTATCACGAATATGAGTTGGTTGATTTGGTTGTGCACTTGCTTTGTAATTGAAGGGTTGTGAGTTCAAACCTTGCTAAGGACAAATTCATCCTCTTTTCGCCAATTTATTTTGGCATGAATATGAAAGGGTTTGGAAACCTATCAGCTAATGGAGAGAAGGAAGGGGTGATTCTGGTTCGTGAAAGAGGCCAAGGAGAGAATAGTTGAAGTGCTTCTTTTTAGCAAAGGGAAGAAGGTGTGAAAGGAGAGTGAGAATCCCAATTGGAGCGGGAATTCCAGGTAAGGGGAAGGTGTGAAAGGAGAGTGAGAATCCCAATTGGAGCGGGAATTCCAGCTAAGGGGAGTTGTTTTGCGTGTTTTTAGTCGTGAACCCTATACTGTGCATTGCTTGATTGAAACTGCATGCTTTTCATCTATTTTCGGCACTGTTTCATTGAGATTTCTAGGTTTTTCCTAGAAACCGCCTGGCAGATCAATCCCTACCGCCAAGTGGCACATCAGAGATGGTCGTTGTTCTTATTTTGGCTTGAACTGCCTGGCAGCGATGAATTTCTGCCAGACGGCACGACACTATTCGTGTTCTGTTTGGTGGTTTTAATGTTGTTTGTATGGGAATCAATATGGTTTCCGAAATTGATGTGTGTAGCTTCTATTGAATACCTTGTTGGTCTGAAATCAATTGAAATTTGGGGTATGGCAAAGTTCTAGATATATTGTGCATGAATTGAATTGGGTCATTCAAGAGAGTAAAGATAAAAAACTAGTCCATTATATAGGTATTGTCGTATCTTGGTGAATGTAAGTGATGGGAATGAATACTAGAAAAAGGGGTTGAAATCTGTCGCAGGTATGAAGAAGCCTGGTTTATGCAGGCACTGATACCTCGCCTGGCGGCAAGCAAAGCGCCGCCAGGCGATAGCAAGGCCAGGGGTTGTTCTATGAAATTCAGGTAGCAGAAACTGAGGGAGGAGCTTTGGAGTGTGAGTGGTTTTAAAATGATTTGGTAACATAGAAAAGGGAAATGTACTATGTTGATTAATTATGTGGATGGTAATAGGTTGAAAGTCTAACTAGTTTATGGTGTTGGTTGGGATGTTAAGGGAAGAAAGGGAGAAGGGAAATTTTAGTTAATAGATCATGTTTTGGAAGCATAGCATTCGTTTACGTGTGACTGGATAAGTGTTGATTATGACTTACTGATTTTAGGTAACATTTGTGATTATATTCAATAGTGGATGATAATTGGTTATGTAATATTGCATAGAGCTATAGTTATATGTACTGGAGGAAAAATGTGGTTATGAATGGCTATCCATGAGGAATTATGGGAAAGATATTCTAAGACTATTGAAAGGAAAGTTCTGGTTACAGTGTAGTATAATTGGGGGTGTGATTGAAGGTATTGAATTGTTGGATGTGTTCATAGGTATGGATGAAGTTTTTGTACTATGATAATGCTCATGTATTGTGAAAACTTGAATAGATGGATTGACCATTGTAAAGTTTAAGTACTTGATACTTATGATAGTTGTAGACTAACCATAATGTGGATTCCATAGAGGAGCCTTTACTTGGGCGCTTGGAATTGGGTCATACAGCAGATCAGACTAAATGAGGAGCTAAAAGCCAGGGGAGTTCTGCTACTGATACAGTGCCTGGCGGCACGGGTAGGTGCGCTAGGCGATGGGACTATCGTCAGAGGTCCTTGTACCGCGTAGCGCCTGGCGGCAAGGGGTGCTCTGCCAGGCGGTGATTGAAAAATAGTGGGGTTGGACGAGCGCGGGCGCCTGGCGGTGGGAAGGTACCACCAGGCGGTTTGGGTCGATTTAGCCTGGCGGCACTTGGTGTTGTGCCGGGCGGAAAACCCAACAGACTATGACTTGTGTGCATTGCTTTTAAGTGATACTGCTATACTTGGATCGGAAGATGTTGTGCCATGAGCGAGTAGGTTCATGGATGGTGTTTAACATGTGATGGTATGAGCGGGGAGGTTTATATCCAGATACTCTCGCATAAGGATACAAGCGAGGTAGGTTCGTATGTTCTGTGCTCACGTTTGAGAGATGCCACGTGCGGGGAGGTATGGGGCTGGTGGATCACATGTGTTGGACTACGGGCGGGTAGGTCCGTAGAGCAGGACTACGAGCGGGGAGGTTCATAGAGCAAGACTACAAGCGGGGAGGTTCATAGAGGCAAGACCACGAGCGGGCAGGTTCGTGTGAGCATCATATTCCCGAGTCCAAGGCTAATCATTTGTGTGCTTTGAAGGCTGAAAAGCCTTGAGGTTAAGGTCTTGGCCAAGAACTACGTAGGTGGAAGTAAATGGGTATATGATTTATCTAATGTTATTATATATATGCATATATGTTATTTTTATTTTCTCAACTCACCCTTTCTGTTTGTGTATGGCGATGATCGTGTGATTCGTTACACGGGAGCAGATGTGGATACAGGTGATGCTCAGGATGCTCAGGCGACGGAGTGAGGGCTAGCTGGGATTAGAGCTAGGCATACTTGACTATGTTTTATTTTATGATTATGGATTCTTGAAAATTGTAAAGTATTTATGACTACTTTCTTACAACTTTTAGCGCGTGTTTAATTATTTATTTAATTAAGTAATATTCCTTAGGGATGTTACAGTTAAGAAAGTAGTCAATAAAATAAAAAGGGTAAAGTAACCTAAAGTGGTCTCCCAACGAACACGAAATTGTTTTTTAACGAATTAGTTCTTATAAAAACTATACAAAAGAGTTAGTCAAATAAAATAAAATATAAGAGGATTAAGATAAACAAAGAAAGGAATAAAATTTAAAAGATAAAAAGAAATACAAACAATAGTAAAGAAAATAGGTTGACTCCACTACTTTTTCAAAATAGATTCATCATCAGTTATCTAAAGATTATTGCTCAATTAATTATTGTTCTAAATTTGCAAATTAATTAATGTAAAGTCTCAATTAATTTGTTGTCGTTCTCACTTTTAACCAAAGTACAATCTCAATTAAAAGTTAGAACTTTTAGATTATCCATAGTAAATTCAACCAAAGTACAATCTCAAAAAAATTTTACTGTCTAATCATGTCTATTCTTTTATCTCCTCACCAAATAAAAAGCTTAATTAATCAAAGTAAAGTCTTGACTAATTTTAGTTAGAGTAAATACCTTTAATCAAAGTAAAGTCTCAATTATTGGTAAAAACTCATTTAATCACATGAAAGTTTCTAAATAAAATCAAAGTAAAGTCTCAATTAAATTTAAAAACCATTCAACTCATGTGATTTGCATGTATATAGATTGAAACACTTCGCTAATTAGCTAGTATGTAAAAATCATTACTTTTAACGTGATTCAAAGACAAAAGACATAAATGAATAAAAACCACAATAATAATAAAAAGAACAAAGAAATTATTTCATTGTAACCTTAGAATCCATAATGAAATTACAATGGAACCAACCCGAAAAGTTTAGCATTCCATGGAATGCAAAAGTTATATAAAAATAAAAGAAGAATAGAGAGAGGGAAAGGAAAAACAATTAGGCCACCCCTTAGGGTTCCTAAACTCTAAAGTCCCGAGCATTTTTTCTACTTCCCCTTGGTATCTTTATATAGGCCGTGATTGGACTTGAATCTTATATTTTCTATTGCTGAAATCTTTTATCTTTTAATATAATATCTCTTAAATAGTTAACAGATTTTATCATTTTCTAAAATATTTGGAAGATTTTCTTTGTTGATAATTTGAGATATATCAAAGATAATTAATAAAAAATCTTTAATTAATTAATCATCAACTTAATTTCTGTTCAATTTCCAATTCTGCCCCTCTTGTAATCTTCTCCCATTATCTTCTAAATAATCCAATGTCTCCAAGATATATTTTTTTGTCGTGGAGATCTAAAAAGATTCAAGAAGATCTTGCCCTATTTAAAAAGATTTGGTAGTTATTATCTTTTGATATTTTATGATATAATTAAATATGATAATTATATAAAAATATCAAATAAAATATCTATAGATATATTTTCCCCAATTATCTTTTATCATAAATATTTATGAATTATCAAAGACCTTCTTCTAGAAAAAGATGGAGAAAACCGCAAGGTCCAATTTTTGTTGCATGTTCCCTCTTCTTGGCTTAGCCAAACTTCTTCACTTTTTCAAGCTTTTCTTGTCGTCTTCATGCAATGCTTGGCTTGGATTTTTGTGATCTTGGATTTATCTTTAAGGTGTCATGAAGGTTTAAGCAATTTATTTTCACACTTCCATGAGCTCAAGTTAGCTACAACTGCACTAATACAACTCAAAATATCAAAAGAACATTTATGCAACTAAAAGTTATTTTTAACATCTTTTTGTATCTCATGCTCAATAAACCCAATTATAAGAAATTCCAATTAAATCAATCTTTTAAGAACAAAATTCAATTAAAAATCCAGAATTAAACATTAAATGAGAGCAAAAATACGCACTCATCAATTGGAAACATATGTTAGTAGTAATATATACTAATTAGATGACATAAACAAAGTAACACTTACTCTTGGAGAAAGGTTCTCAAATCAGTTTTCATCTTCCTATGCAGAGAACAAAATCAGACAACTATACATTATTTGGAATGATGATCATTAGTTGCCAATAGGCCCTGCCATGAATCATAAATAGTTAGACGAATAATTGGCATTACTTCATAAAATATTAAATTTAGCAAGACTTATCCATCAATGTAGTGTGTAAGACCTGAGAAAATTAAATAAATAAATAAATAATTATTTATTTAATATAAATGCGTGTAGTGGGATCTTTATAGTAATAAATGAGAGAGAGAGAGAGAGAATCCCTAAGTTTATTAATGTGGAGAGAGAAGATAAGGAATAATATTAGCTCAAGTGATTTAGAGTACTTGGTTATGTGAGAGGACTTAAGTTTGAGTCCTATGTATGCCATTATTGAATTAATTCAATTATTTTATTATTCCGCTTGGATGCTAGAACAAAGAGCGTGATAATATAATTATAGATGAGTATGAATTTTCACGAAACATGTATTGGTTGATTGGTCAATTGGGAGGATGTGGCTCGAACATGGGCTAATGCAAATTAGCTTTGACTTGTTCATGTTCTATTATATTTTTTTGGTTTTGCTATGCTAAGGAGAACCTAAAAATCCTAATAGCCGTCAAAGAAGCCAAAAAGGCATGGAATGACTAGTTACATTGCAATGAACTCACAAGTTAATGGACTTAAATGATATTTTCGTTTTGGTGTGTAAAGGGCCATTATTGGGGTAATAATGGTGAGAGGAAGGAGAGTTGTGGGGTTGTAAGGATGCCTCTTTGGTATGGGCTATTGGAGGAGAGTTTGGAGAGTACTAAAATGTGACAAAGGAGAGTGTGAAGAGTTTTCTACAAAGGCTAGGAGAGGACTTGAAGTTATAGCGATTCTGGATCAAGTGGGAAGCTTAGAAGAAGTCTTGGAACAAGGAAACCAGGTTAAGGGAGATGCCATTTCCTGTTTTAATGATATTATATGCAATTGCGTTATATATTGATGTATGAAAGCCTTCTCTTGAACCAAATTATTTTATTGTTTAACCTCGTGATGTTTATTGTATATGATTTTAGAGAAAGTATGTGTATGTTTGTGGTTTCCATTGTATTGAGTTCTCTTTGTGACCTCATCACTACTATGATTATTATGATTCTTTTTTTTCGCTTGATGTGATGTTTAGAGTTTTCTTCTAAATACGCCACACTTATTATTATTATTAATATTATTATTACTATTATTATGATTATTTTTATTTTTATTTTTATTTTATTTTACTATTATTATTATTTATCTATTTTATTGAGTTCTCTTTGTGACTCCATCACTACTATAATTATTATGATTTTTCTTTTTGACTTGCATTTAGAGTTTTTTTTTCTAAATACGCCACACTTATTATTATTATTATTATTATTATTATTATTATTATTATTATTATTATTATTATTATTATTATTATTATTATTATTTTTATTATTATTACGATTATTTTTTATTTTTTATTTTTTATTTTTATTTTTTTTACTATTATTATTATTATTATTTATTGTTATTATTTTTATTTTATTTTATTTTACTATTATTATTATTATTATCATTATTTTTACTATTATTATTATAATTATTATTATTATTAATTTTATTTTATTTTACAGTTATTATTATTATTTTATTTTATTATTATTGTTATTAATATCATTGTTTTATTTTATTTCTGATTTTATTATCATTATCATTGTTTTATTATTATTGCTTTATTGTATTATTATTATTATTATTATTAGTTTATTATTATTATTATCATTTTATCTTATTATTTTATCTTATTAGTATTATTGTTTTATTTTATTTTATTATTATTTTCATTTTCATTATTATTTTTATTTTTATTGTTTCGTTTTATTATTATTATTATTATTGTTATTGGTTTTGTTTTTATTATTATCATTATTACTATTTTATTGCCCGTGCAATATTTTGGGGCAATGGTTATGTGTTCTTTCTGGTTTGTATATTGTGTGGTTGTCCAGGATTTTGTGTTTGGTATAACACTTTGTTTTGATGGTTTTATGTGGATTTATTGTGATTCTCCGGGATGTATGAAAGCAAGGATATGTTTGTGTTTTATGTATGACCATGTGATATTGTGTACTTCAATTCAACTTAATGATATGAAAGTGTATTTATTTGTCATAGATGCATGCTTTGCATGAACTGAGTATCTTGTGTAAATAGGTTCATTGGAACCTATTCTAGATTGCCAAAAACTAGTAAATTACCAGTTACTGGTATGGCCTCTAAAGGAACGGTGTAAACTCGCTAGGAGATAGGTCATAAAGTGAACTCTAGAGTAAAACCCGAGAGCTAGCGATTGGCGACGGAAGTGGTCCTGCCAGACGGTGGTTGTAGAACTGGGCCTAGACCAAAATCTAGTGGGCTGGCGCCCGGTGGCGCCAAGTGTAATGTCAGGCGGTCTGGAACACGAGTTAGTCTAGCGACGTGGGTTTTACGCTTGGTGGTTTCGGGTGCAGAGTTAGACTGCGAGGAGGATTCTACATGGCTTTAGACGAAGGTCTCGAGGCACTACTTTGTTGGGGGTCCATTTAAGAGTGTAGCTTGTATTGGGGTAACATAGAGCTGTCAAAATGGGTCACCCGACCTAACCCGGCTCGGTCCGCGACGGGTTGGCCACTTAGTGGGTCCACCCAACCCGGCTCACTTATTAGCGAGCCAAAAAAAATTAGAACCCGACCCGACCCACCACGGGTTGGCGGGTTAAACGAGCTGGCTCACTGGCTCACTTAACTAAAAAAGAAAACACAATATTTTTTCTTCAATCTCAAGAAAACTAAATTATAATTCTGATTAAAATCTAAATAAACTTCAATATAATCCAAATAAAATCCCAAATTATGTTAAACTACAAATACAAACCAAAATCACAAAAGTATAAATTACTATCTAACATCAAATCATTATTATCACTTATCAAACTATAGTATTAGAATCTTGAATAAATAAATCCACAACATTTTCATCTCTTAGAGCATCTTCTTTATCCATCTACAAAATATATATATATATATATATATATATATATAT
>Ga0214544_1007265_pt1 | contig 19589 bp, 12 predicted proteins | sample CNSS3metaG_FD_160074 | JGI IMG/M metagenome (GOLD analysis project Ga0214544, IMG submission 160074) | Root nodule microbial communities from cowpea collected in UCLA plant growth center, Los Angeles, California, USA - CNSS3 | ecosystem: Host-associated > Plants > Roots > Nodule | place: USA... | reverse complement strand
TATATATATATATATCTATATATATATATATCAATATTTATTAACTACCGAAAAAAATATATTATATAAAATTTTATACAACTTTCTTTTTTTTCACATTTCAAAATATTATACTTCACATATTTTATACTAGATGCTAATGGCCTTAATAAAACAAGAGATAGAAAGAAAAAAACATTCAAGCAATTCGGATGGGTTCATACATAAGAGCAAACAACAAGAACCATGCATCAAACCACGAAAGAGAAAAGAAACAAGTTCAGTTCCCCCTAACCTGGATTCCTTGCTTAAAAATTAGATAATTGAGAGTTTTCCCTTTTGATCACCAATGGTCTCCTTAATGCTCCTCCAATTCAAATCTTCCTTTCACGCAAGAACAACCAATTCTCTCTGAATTTTCACTCCTCATAATGCTCTACAATGGTAAACTCATAAACCCTCATTCTCTCCTCTAATTGGCTTTTTAATTAAGACTTAATGGTGGTTAATAGCCTAAAAACGAAAAAAAGAGTTTAATGGTGATGATAATTGCCATTCAAGGACCATTATTGAGTTGTTTTTCAGCCCCTCTTGGCTGCCCATTGTCAGCTTTGGTTTCTATGCCCTTTCACATTCATGCCAAAAATAATTTTGGCAAAAAGAAAGTTTAATTTAGAGCCATCAAGATTCAAACCCATACCTACGCCAATAAGAAATCAATGCACAACCATTCAACCAATTCATGTTTCATGATAATTCTTAATATTCTAATATTATATTATCACTCCACATGACCAAGCATATTATTAAAATAATAATAAATTAAATAATACACAATTGCGATACATAGGACTTGAACCAAAGTCATCTCACACAACCAAGTACCTCAACTACTTGAGTTAATACTTTTCCACATCATACATGTCAGAATTAAATGCCATAAAGGCTCCTTTGTAAGACCCACGGAATTTAATTAATTAAATAATTAATTAATTAATTAATGCGGGTAGTAGAATCCTTTATGGCATTAAATTCTGATTGGTATAACGTGGAAAAGTACTAGCTTAAGTGGTTGAGAGTACTTTAATTGTGTGATAGGACTTAGGTTTGAGTCTTATGTATGCCAATTGTGTGTTATTTAATTAATTATTATTGTTTTGATAATATGTTTAATCATGATTCTTATGATATAATGCTGGAAGTGTATTAGTTAGCAAGAAACATGAATTGGCTTGATGGTTTAGCATTGACTTGGCATTGGAATGGTGATGGGTTCAAACCTTGGAGAACCTAAATTAAAACCTTATTTTTTTGGTATTTTTGGCTTTGGTTTGAATATGAAAGGTTGAGGGAAAACCCTAGTTGTATGGCAGTCGAGAGGTGGCTGGAAAAAAACCATAATGAGATGGTAAATGTCATTAACAACTAATTAAGACTCAATTTTCGTTCTAGGTAATTAACCTAGCTTTTAGGCACACTTTAAAAAGCAATTTTTGGTTAATAGAGAGGGTTTTGCAAGGCTGGAAATTATACTCAGAAAGAGAGCACGAAATTTGAGACTTTGTGAGGTTTGAGTGAGATTCTTGGGGGCTGAATTGAGAGGAGGCTAAGGAGGCACTTGGTGTAGGGAGAACTTTTAATTGTCAAAGCTTTAAGCGAAGGAAAACCAGGTTAGGGGAGCTGAACCACGTCTTATCTAGTTTTTATGCATAATAGTATGATTGATAATATGTATGTGTGTGGCCATAACTATTGCATTGAAAAATCTGAGTTTCTGGAAATTTTCCAGAAACCGCCTAGCGGGCTGTTCATAGCCGCCAGGCGGCACATATTTGTTTTGCCTATTTCTGGGTCCGTGAAGAGGAACCGCCTGGCGGTACACTCCCAACTGCCAGGTGACGCGTGTTGGAAAACCTAGTTTTCTAGGTTCTGGGTGAGTTGCCCGACGGTGATGAATACCCGCCAGGCGACGCGAGCCACGTTGGCTCAATTTTTTGTGTTTTCTGGGTTCTGGGGAAATTCTGATCGGAGGGAAAAAAAATAAAAGAACTTGCTAAATGATGTTTTGGTGACAAATAGCATGAGAATTTACTTAAGTGATGGTAGGATTGAATGTAACAGTGTAAAGTTACCTTTGTAGGGCTGGCAAATCTAGGGTTCTCTTATCCAAATGATAAATTGATAGCTGGTGATACTGAAAAAGGGAGAACGAGGGTACTTGAAACGAGAATTGTATGATAAGGGCTAGGAAAGAGATTAAAAGTAGGGTTGTATGAATGGCTTTGAGTTCGTAGGTGCTGAGAGGTTGGGAATTGCCCAGAATTACATGAACCGCCTGCTGCCAGGCACCATTGCAGCACCAGTAAGGTGTGCTTGACTGCGGGAAATTTGAGGATTTGGAATTTTGGGGATCATTCAGGTTCCTATTACATGATAGAGTATCATAGGTAAAAGTAGCATTGTTATGGGTTGGCTAACTTAGTGAAAAGAGAGATTGATAAATGAAATAAATTGAGCTGTCCATAATGGATTAGAAACCTGATAACTTTAAGGATGGCATGGCTGAAGTATAAAATGGTTACTTTGATTGGATAGGTTATGCTTGAGTCCAAGTAGTAGTTTGAATGGTTGGGTAAATTAATTGAACCAAATGGAAAGGTAAGGAATCCGGAGTATTAGAATGATAACATAGGGAAACTTGGTTACAATGCTGTCATTGATATTGGAAATTTTGTCAAGACAGAATGAGTGTGAATGCTTGGTGTTGTCCTTCTGGTCATAATTAGAGAGTGAATTCACGTTTGTGATATTATGATGAAGGAAGACATTGTAGGTAGAAAAATTACAGTTAGTGATACCCTGGAATAGTGGCAATATAGTATGGAAAATCTGAATGATGCTTTAACCTAATCAGAATGGCAATTGCATAATTATTGTCATGGCGCGTGGCGACAATGTGTAACCCGCCAGGCGATAGCGTCAGTGCAGGAGGGACTGGGAGTTCGTGGCGCCTAGCGGCAAGGGTCAACCTGTCAGGCGATAGAGACAGAAATAGTGGGTTCCTGGAGCACTGGCGCCTAGCGATGCGGGTTGTCCCACCAGGTGGTGGCTGTTGTGTTTGAAGTGTTCTGAGGTGCTTGGCGCCTGGCGATACGTGTTCCCCGCCAGGCGGTTTGGAAGTTGCCAACGCCTAGCGGTACGTGTCCCCCACTAGGCAATTTGGCTGTTGTAAGTCCTAGTCGTTGGACTTTGTAAGCGTGATCTACGAGACTTTTGGTGATGCTTCAAAGGTAAGATTGCTGGGTTCCTTGAGTTGAGCTCGGAATGTATCCCTTGAGTTGAGTCGAGATAGGGGTTAAGCACGTAACATTCCTCGAGTTGAGCTCGGAATGGCATCCCTCGAGTTGAGCTCGGGATGGCGAATGAACACGAGGGACCCTTGAGTTGAGCTCGGGTTGGCGAGTGTTGCTGGTGTGAGTGTGTTGGTTGTGGCCAGTACGGATGGGTCCAGATAGATTGCCCTCCTCAGTAAATAGCTGACGCGTTTGGTAGTCTTGGGACGTTACGAACTATGTTCGTATTTGGAAACTTCACCTGGCGTTACAGTGTATGATTCGTAGCAATGGTTTCCCGCACGTGCTCTGTCGGTTATGGCCGATAGGTTTGACAGCAAATTACCTTGGGGTAATTACTAAAAGAGGTAGAACACGAATGATCTGGTTGTGGCTAGGTGATATAGAATAGAGTGAGAGATTTTATTTGGATGTTTGCATAAAATTTATAAGTGACTACATATATGTATATCAATATGTTTGTATGTGGATTTTATTAAGCTCACCCTATCTGCTTGTGTTTGGCGATGATCGTGTGCGCGGTACACGTGAGCAGAGGATGTTGATGTAGGTGGTGTTTGTGATGCTTAGAGAACGAAGTGGGGGATAGCATGTGAGTCTTTATATTATTTATATTTTGGAAATAAGTGTAAATTTTATGAGATAGTTTTGGATTATTCCACTTTTGTAATTATGGATTTTGGTTTTATCCCTTGAATTTATAAAAGTTTAAATTTCTCGCGCTTTTGGGAAATGAGGTTTATTCATAAATGTGATGTCTTTATGACGGGATGTTACATCCCCTGCCCTTATGTATTAAATAATTATTTATTTAATTATTTAAATTTCACGGGTCTTATAGAGGCTCAAAACAGAGAGCAATTAAAAACTCTGCGAGTTCTCGCTTAGGTTAGACTTTCCTTCTCAAGCGACACTTTTCTCGCTCAAGTGACAAGTCCTCGCCTAGGCGATAACTCTAGTAGAGGGAAAAAGTGAGTTTCTGGTATTTTTGCTACGGCGAGAGTTGCTCGCTCAGGCGAAAATATCATATTCTCAACTTGTTTTCATATGTAATCCAGAAAAAACCAAGCAAAACCTTATCCTCAAGCACTATCATGCAATTCAAGCATCACATAACACATCAACATGAGATCAAAGCCATCAGAAAGTAGTTCCTATACGAAATTAAAGAAACAACTTAGCTTCCCTTACCTATAAATAATGACTAGCTTACAAAGAAGAAAATCCCTAACGGAAGGGTACCACAGCCTTACAGGACTTAAGGAACTAGAATGTAGAACCACATAGAAAGAATGAGACCTTAAATTAAAACTCAAAACAGGGTGAAATTTCAAAATTTGGGAATTAAGGGAAATTGAAAGCTGAAAATCGACTTACGTGAAGGGGGAAAATGCTCAGCCTGTATGGAGCTTTCTGCACTAGCCGCAAATCTGTTTACTACAACAAGAAAAGAGGAAGGGTTTTAGATGGTGAACAAGAACCCAAACTGTTGGAGAGTGATGAGGAAACAAAGAGAAGAATTTGAAAAATGAATGTGTTTTGGGAGTGAAGCTATTTTGATACGTTTAGACAAAGGAAAGAAAGAAAATGAGTTTCACATTCTCCCCAACAACAAATATTTTTGACTCAAAAATTGAGACTTGCTAGAGAACAGGTGTGGATATGACTTCCTCATATCTTCCTCTAATTCCCATGTAGAGTCACTTGTTCTCTTGTCCCAAATGACCTTGATTAGACTGATAGACTTCCTTCTAAAGTGCTTTGTATGGCGATCACCTAGACCAACAGGCTGAACTTCCACTAAAAGATCTTCTCTAACCCACAAATCTTTCATCTCGATCACATAAGCGGGATCAGACACATACTTCCTTAGTTGATAGACGTGAAACACTGAATGAAGGTTAGCTAACTTAGGAGGCAGAATATCTCGGGAAGCCATTGGTCCAATTCTTCTCAAAATCTGATATTGACTAATGAACTTTGGAGAAAGTTTTCTTGAACAAAATGCCCTTCACACACCAATAGTTGGGGTAATTCTCAAGAAAACATGGTCCCCAGGTGCAAACTCTAAAGGTCTTCTCCTCTGATCAATATAAGATTTTTGTCTACTCTATGATGCCTTCATCTTTTCTTGTATGAGATTGACCTTCTTTATAGTTTGTTTTAGCAACGGTCCTACTAACATCGTTTCTCCATCTTGATACCAACACAAGGGTGTTTTGCACCTCCTGTATAAAAAGCTTCATATGGCGCCATGTCGATGCTCACATGAAAATTACTATTGTAGGTAAACTTTATCAAGGGCAGAACTTCATCCCATGCACCCAAGTGATCCAACACGCATGTCCTCAAGAGATCCTCAAGTGACTGAATCATTCTCTCGGACTAGTCGTCAGTTTGGGGATGATACGCTAAACTCATGGTTAACTTGCTACCCAATACACCCTACAAAGTCTTCCAGAAATGAGAAGTGAACCACGGGTCTCTACTTGAAACTATGATCGATGATACTTCATGCAATCTCATGATTTCACTGATGTATAACTGTTCCAGCTTTACCATAGACATCCTTAAATTCACCGCTAGAAAATGCGCACTTTTAGTTAGACAATCTACTATAACCCAAATAGCATCATGAGTTTTCACAATGGGTAACAAAATCCATAACAATGTTATCCCATTTCCACTCTGGTATTTCTAACTGTTGCAGCATTCCTCCAGTTCTCTAATGCTTTGTCTTAGCCTACTGACAGGTCAAACAAGCTGATACGAAATGGGCTACATCTTGTTTCATGCTTGACCACCAAAAAGACTCCTTTAGATCATGATACATCTTAGTCATGTCAGGGTGCATGCTAAAACAACTTTTGTTCCCTTCCTCAAGAATCATACTCTTCACTTTGGTATCCTCCAGTACACAAACTCTGCCTTGGAATCTTAACACCCCATCGCTCCCTTTTATAAAGTATTTAGCTTTCTCAATGCCAAGCAACTCTAGTGTTTTCTACAGCTTGGAGTCGATTAACTATTTTTCTTTTATCAAACCAAGGAAATCACTAGATATGGTCAAGTGATTGCATCTAATGACATCATCTCCTAAAACCACTTATAACTACATGTCTCTGAACTTTTCCACCAACTCCCACTCCCTGACCATCATATGAGACGCATTCATTGTTTTTCTTCTCAAGTCCTTTAAAAATTCTATCCATCGTCTTTATCTCATGTTTAACTCTCTATGATCAAAAAGGTATTTCAAGCTCTTATGATGATTGAAAACCTGGAATTGTTCACCATACAGATAATGCCTCCAAATCTTTTAAGCAAACACCACCGCCGCCAACTCCAAGTCATGATTAGGGTAGTTTTTTTCTCATGACTCTTTAATTGCCTCGAAGCGTCATAGTAAACTTCAAAGGGTTTAGTGGTGTCAATAGGACTAGGGCACTAGTCAACTTTTGCTTCAACTCTTGAAAACTCTCTTCACATTGGTCAATGTAAGACCCGCGAAATTTAATTAATTAAATAAATTAATAATTAATAAATGCGGGTAGTGGGAGCCTTTATGGTATTTAATACTTATACATATGACATGGAAAAGTACTAGCTCAAGTGGTTGAAAGTACTTGATTGTGTGAGTGGGTTTGGGTTCAAGTCTTATGTATGCCATTTATGTGCTATTTAATTTATTATTATTTTTAATAATATGATTGATTATGATGAGTGATAATTTAATCTTATATTTATAGAAATTATCATGAAACATGAATTGGTGAAATGGTTGCACATTGATTGACATTAGTTTCGTTTTTGGATTAATTATTGTTAATTAAGTAAATTTAGAGTGGGATAGAGAAGAGAAATATAGAGAAAAGCATAGGGCAGCCTAAGGAAAACATCTGAAATTGGTTTGAGGGCATAAGAACCGCCTTCAGAGGGGATTTAGGGTTGTTGTGGAAGGTGCCAAAGGAAGTCATTGTTGATCAAGAAGAACCTTGGATTTCTCAAGTTTTAGCAAGGAAACCAGGTTAGGGGAGCTGTGACACGTTAATCGTATTTTTTTTATTTACCTGCCTGATATATAGCATCTTGTGTATACATCTTCTTAGCCATTGATTGAATTTCAAGTTTCAAGAATTTTTCCAGAAACAGCCTGGTGGATGATGAACTGCTGCCAAGCAACTCATGCATTTCTGCTTGTTGAAATTATGTTGTGAATATATTTAATTGGATGAAATTTTGTGTACATGAATGTTAAGGTTGGAATAATTGGGAATCTGAGGTTTTGAATTAAAATGTATAGGCAGAGGTAAAATAATTCTAGGATTGGGAGTCTAAAATAATATTACTAGCCATAATCATATGATAAAAAAGCATTAAGTGGAAGATTAGAGGAGTTGTCTAGATTCGGGAGAAGAATTAAAGTTCTCGCAGGTGCAAAGAAGGATTCTGGGTGGCCCAAGATTGAAGCACCGCTTGACGACAGGTTATGTGCCGCTAGGCGCCATCATAGAGGCAAGTGAATCTATGTGGCTTTTGGGTATAATTGCGAGTTTGAGTCTCTGGGGAAGTAGAATTATTTATGAAACAAAATTATGGGTCATTGGACAGAGGATTAGGATGGTTTATTTTGATATGGTCGTATGAATTAACTAGGGCATAATTGAGATTTGGAAGAATTGCGATAATAACAAACATTGCCATGAGAACGTAAGTAACTTAGGATGTTGCTGGATTAAAAGGTATCATATACTTAGGAACTATAGTGTTAAGTGCAGATTGCATCAGTTAATAAAGAAATGATAAGAGTGGGTACTTGAGATTGCCCATGTGACAAAATTTAGGGGATGAATGTATACAAGAGGAGTTAAGACGACTAAAATCATTGTTGACAGTAACCAACTAAGTTATAGGACTCTGGTTGAGTGACCTTGTGGGTAGTGTGTGTGCAATTGCACTTGGACCTGAACAAAAACCATTATTATTCAAGTACTGGTGTAGCGTCTGGTGATGAGGTATGAACCGCCAGGTGATAGCTATAAAAACAATGGGGTTCTGAAGCACGTAGCGCCTGACAGTGAGGGTGGTCCTGTCAGGTGATGTCTGCACGTCAGTAGGATTTGAGGCACTTGGCACCTAGCGGCATGTGTCCCCTGCCAAGCAATCTGGAAGCGTGATGTGCCTGGCGACTTGCGAGTAGCGCCAGGCGATGTTACTGAGGCAAGGATATTTTACTTACTTTGGATGTGCATGGTCTACAAGGCTTTGGTGATATCTCAAATATCGACTTACTAGTGTTCCTTGAGTTGTGGCTCGAAACGTATCCCTTGAGTTGTGGCTTAAATAGGGGTTAAGCACGTGGCATTCCTTGAGTTGTAGCTCGAAATGACATCTCTTGAGTTGTGACTCAGGATGGCGGATGAACATGAGGAACTCTTGAGTTATGTCTCGGGTTATCGAGTGTTGTCGGTGTGAGTGTGCGTGTTGTGACGCGTACAGATGGGTCCAGTTAGATTGCCCTCCTTAGTATTAAGTTGACGAGTTTGGTAGTCTTGGGACGTTACGAATGTTATTCGTATTGGGAACTCCAGCTAGCGTTACAGAGTGTAGTCTATAGCATGGTTTCCCGCACGTGCTCTACCAGTTGTGGTTGGTAGGTGTAGCAGCAAGACATCTTGAGATACTCATCAGAAGACGTAGAACATGGGTAACATGGTGGTGGCCATGTGATATTGAATTAAAGGATGGAATTCCTTTGTTGTGTTTGAATGTATATATATGTTTTATATATGTTTATTTTAACTGTTAGCTCACCCTTTCTTCATGTTTTGGCAACAATCGTGTAAGCGGTACACGGGAGCAAATGATGTTGTAGATGGATCTGGTGAGGCGTAGAGCCGAAGCGTGGGCTAGCTTAGGAGATTTTCTATAGAGTTGTTTTTATTATGAATTTTACAGACTTGTAATCTTTGGTTTATGAACATGGATTTGTTTTATAATTGAGTTTATAAATTGAAGTTTAGAGATACTTTATAATGTAATAAAGTTCTAAATTTCCCATGTTTTTGGGAAATGGTGTTTTAATAAATGACGTGTATTTTTTGTTTTCTTTATTTTATTATTTAAAATCTGTAATATCTGGACGGGATGTTACAAGCAGTCCAAGCAAAAGGTTAATCCTTGCGAGTTAGTTGTGTCAAAGGTTCCACTATCATAGAGAATCCTTCAATGAATCTCCTATAGTAGCTAACTAGTTCCACAAAGCTTCTTATCTCTGTCATCGACTTAGGACGTTCCTACTTTAACACGATTTCCACTTTGGATGGATCCACAACTATACCTTGAGCTGAGATCACAAGCCCCAAGAATTGAATTATGGTCATCCAAAACACGCACTTTGAAAGTTTAACATAAAACTGCTTCTCTCTTAAGATGCTTAATACTGTCCTTAGATGCTTTGCATGTTCTTCATGGGTTCGTGAGTAGATAAAGATGTCGTTAATGAAGACTACACAAACTTATGTAGAAACGGCCTGAAGATTATGTTCATATAATCCATGAAAACGGTAGAAGCATTAGTCACAACAAAAGGCATAACTACATACTTAGTGCCCATATCTGGATCTAAAGGCAATCTTCTGCACAGCATCAGTCATAACTCGAATCTGATGGTACCCCGATCTTAGATCAATTTTAGAAAACACTGCAGCACCGTTCAACTGATCCATCAAATCATCTATGCTTGGCAGGGCATACTTGTTCTTGATGGTTAACTTGTTTAGTTGTTTATAGTCCACACAAAGCCTAGAATTGTCGTCATTCTTTTTGACTAACAACACTGGCACTCCCTAAGGTGACACACTTGATCTGATAAACTATTTTTCTAACAACTCTTCAATTTGTTTCTTCAACTCTACTAGCTCAACAGAAGCCATACGGTATTGGGCTTCTAATACTGGCCATGCTCCTAACACTAGATCAATAGAAAACTCTACCTCTCTCTTAGGAGGCAACCCGGGCACGTCCTTAGGAAACACATCCATAAAATCTCTTACAACTGGTATCTCAACATTTTCACCTTCATCCTCAACGAATAGTTAGGTTAAAATGATGAAACATTGAGATCTTTCCTTGACTTCCCTAACCACCTACTACGAAGACAACAAAAAATCTTCATCTTCTGAGCTAGGATGTGATTAGTAGATAGCCAATCCATCCCCAAGATGACATCCAAACCCTCTAGAGGTAAACAAATAAGGTTTACCCTATACTTACGCCCATCCACCTCGATTAAAAATCTAGCACACACTATAGATGTTTTGACCAGCCTAGACACATGCATAGATATTGTAAGATCCGCTAAATTTAATTAATTAAATAAATAAATAATTAATAAATGCGGGTAGTGGGAGCCTTTATGGCATTTATTATTGATTGATGTGATGTGGAAAAGTACTAGTTCAAATGGTTGAGAGTACTTAATTGTGTAGAAGGACTTGGGTTCAAGTCCTAAGTATGCCAATTATGTGTTATTTAATTATTTATTATTTTAAATATATTCTTGATCATGCTGTGTGATAATATAACCTTAGGATTTTAAGAATTATCACGAAGCATGAATTGCTTGAATGGTTGTGTATTGATTTGACATTGGCATGGGTATGGGTTTGAACCTTGATAGAACCAAATTAAACTTTCTTTTTGCCAAAATTTCTTTTGGCTTTAATGCCAAAGGGCAAAGAAACCCTAGCAGCCAAGGAGGAGGCTGGAAAACCATCTAATAATTGTGCTTGAATGGTAATTACTACCATCAATGTAAGGATTTTCGTTTTGGGTCATTAATCCCCAATTATGGTTTAGTAATTAGTAAATTGAGAGGAAAAAGAGAGAACTAAAGGGATGTCATTGTTCTGCAGATTTGAAAGACAAAATTCAGAGGGAAATTGGTGTTATGAGTGAAGTATAGAGACTAAATTGGAGAGAACTAAGGCAAGCCAATGGGAGCAAGGAAGAATCAAAGATTAATCAACTTTAAGCAAGGATTTCCAGGTTAGGGGAGCTGAGTCTCGTTAATGTTTATGTTCGTGAATAATTGTATGATACATAATATGAAATGCATGAATATGTCCTGTCTTTGCTTAAATTTTTGTGTGTTTGGAAAATTCCCAGAAATCGCCTGGCAGGTTACTCGTAGCCGCCAGGCAAGTCATGCTGTCTGTGTGAAAAGCTGGGTTCCTAAAAAGGAACCTCCTGGCGGCATGACCCTTGCCGCCAGGCGACGCATGTCTGTAACCCAGTTTCTGGGTTTTGGTTTGAATTGCCTGGCGATGATGAACTACTGCCAGGCAACGCGAGCTGTTTTGGTTTAATTTTTGGTTTTTCTATGTTCTGGGCTATGGTTGATCAGTGGAAAGGGTGTGAAAGTCATTGATTAATCAAATGGAAGTGAAGGATTGTGAAATTTAGTAGATGATAATGGAAAATTGGAGGGTTGTGGCATACTCTTTTTTAGGGTTTGAAAATTTTGAATTCGTGGGTTAGGAATCAATTGTAGTTGGAATTGGATTGGGATTGAAATGTTATATGTTATTTTACCACTTGAGTACAGATAAGTGTGTTAAGATTCGTTAAATTGATCAAATCTGGTTGATGGGGAATTTTGGGTTCGGATAGGTGCAATACCAATTCTGGAAAAAATTCCAGAAAGTAATGCGCCGCCTGGCAGCCCCTAAGCTTACGCCAGGTGACATCGCAGTAGTGGCAGCAATTGAGTTCTTTGTGGTTGGAGGTTTGCAGGGTTGGGCATCCATGAATGGTTACAATAGTCTATAAGTAAAGGGAATCAAATGCGAGGATTATGAGAGGGTTATGTCATGATGGGATTTATGCATGTAGAGTAAATAGTTGGGTGAAAGAAGTGGATGGGTTGTTGAGTATTAATTGGCTCGAATAATTGAAAAATGAGCATTGCAGTAGTTAAAGGAGACACACAATGTATATATTATAGAAATGCAAGGATTATGAGAGGGTTATGTCATGATGGGATTTATACATGTAGAGTGAATAGTTAGGTAAAAGAAGTGGATGGATTGTTGAGTATTAATTGGCTCGAATAATTGAAAAATGAGCACTGCAGTAGTTAAAAGAGACACACAATGTATATATTATAGGCATAAAATAAAATGGATTAAGGAGGGCTATGAGAGAACGATAAAGGATTTCATTGAGAGTACCTATTTTTGCTATAAGTTCTCATGCTTAAATCTATAAACTAGCGAATTGAGGTATGCAAATTAAGTAGGATGAATTGGTAAGCGCCTGTAAACACCTAGTAATGTGGATTGTAACTTGGGCACTAATTGGTATAGGTTGGTGACTTAAACAACGTTCAAAAGTGTGCAAAACCATCAACCTCGAGTACTGTGTGGCGCCTGGCGGTAAGGAATGGACCGTCAGGCGATAGTTGAATGTTTATGAAAGTTTGTGAGGAGAGGTGCCTGGTAGTGAGCGTTGTCCCGCCAGGCGATAATTGCATGACAAAGGCATCATAGGCGCTTGGCACCTGATAGTACGTGTCCCCCGCCAGGCGATCTGGAAGCGAAAAGCGCCTAGCGCCCCGTGAGTAGCGCCAAGTGATATTACTGTAGCAAAAAGTGCTTTGCTCGCTTTGATGTGCGTGATTACAATGCTTTAGTGATACCTTAAAGGTCGGCTTGCTGGTGTTTTTTGAGTTGTGGCTCAGAACATATCCCTTAAGTTATGGCTCGGGATAGGCGTTAAGCACGTGGCATTCCTTGATGTTGTGGCTCAGAATGGCATCTCTTGAGTTATGGCTCAGAATGGTGGATAAACACGAGGAACTCTTGAGTTGTGGCTTGGGTTGGCGAGTGTTGTTGGTGTGAGTGTGCGCGTTGTGGCATGTACGGATGGGTCCAGATAGATTGCCCTCCTCAATATTAAACTGACGAGTTTGGTAGTCTTGGGATGTTACGAATGTTATTCGTATTGGGAACTCCACCTGGCATTACGTAGTGGCGTTCGTGGCATGGTTTACCGCATGTGCTCTACCGGTTGTGGCTGGTAGGTGTGGCAGCAAAACATCTTGAGGTACTCATCAGAATATGTAGAACACGGTGACATGGTGGTGGCCATGAGGCATGAAACTAATAGATGGAATTCCTTTGGTGTGGTAGTATTGATATGTATATATATGTTATATATGTATAATTACTAATTGTTAGCTCACCCTATCTACTTTTGTTTGGCGATGATCGGGTACGCGGTACACGTGAGCAGATGATGTTGCAGGTGGATCTGGTGAGGCATAAAGCCAGAGTGGGGCTAGTGTGGGATGAAAAGAATTTATACCAGAGTCTTCATGTTTTATGATTTTAAATAAATTGTAATATTTTATATTACTCGACTTTGAAATTGCACATGGATTTATAATTGAGTTTGTAATTATGGATTTTTTTTAAATAAGTTTTGAGGCAATAAATGTTTAAATTTCCCGCATTTTGGGAATTACAGTTATAATAAATGAGGTTTTAATATTATTCTTTATTTAATTATTTAAATCCGTAAAATTCGGTCGGGATGTTACAGATACAACTAGATCATACTAAAGCTCCCTCACCAGAAGACCTAACTCTTGAACTTTAGACTTTGACAGAAAAGAATGTGTCGCTCCAAAAAACATACAAGATCCTACCAGCAATCACACAGGAGCCAACGATAAGATTACCTTATCCAACTGCCTCTACACCCATCATGGCATATACTCGACCAACTCCTTGAGGTCTTACACCTCCTTTCACTTGTTGTGGCTGAGATTGAACTATAGGCCTTGGCACTGCACTCCTACTAGCGGGACAATCCTTTATAAAGTTACCCTCCTTGCCACAACCGTGACATGTCCTCATATCGATGATCTATGGGCAAGCATTCTTCACATGGGGTCCTCCACACTAGAAACATTGTGGCCTGGAAAGTTGGGACTGTTGAGGCTAAGGTGAGAACTTCCTAAACCCCTGAGGCTGAGGCCTAGAGTATGCCTTCCTCCTTTCCTCTTGCTTGCTCACAACCCAGATGGCCCTCCTACCTTCTGTTGAGACCTTTGTTGAGCTTCAACTTCAACCTTTAACTTCTCCATCACTCTAGATTTCTCCACCAAGGCAGGGAATTCTTTGATAGAGAGTGGGGCTACCATGAGTTTGAGGTCTCCCCTTAAACCATTTTCAAACTTCCTATACTTCCATTCTTCATCCATCCTCAAGGTATGAAATTTGCCCAAGTGTTTAAAGTTTTCTGCATACTCTTATACTAACATATTTCCTTGCGCCAGTTGTAAGAATTTAACCTCCGTAGCATACCTCACGTTGTCGAGGAAATACTCAACATAAAACTTCTTCTTAAACAATTCTCATGTAATAGTTTTCCTGCGGTCCTCAAGCATCATCTTCATGCTAGACCACTAATGTACGGTTTCTCCTACAAGAAGATACATTGAAAATGCTAAACGATTCTCTACGGGGCACCTTGTTGCATCAAAGATTCTTTCCATATCCTTCATCCACTGATCCACCTCATCCGGACTAGTCTTGCCATTAAACCAGGATAGATGATGCTGAACAAAATCCTCCTAACTCCATTCTTGCACTTGAGGTGGCGAAGCTTAGGAAGGACCAGTTGTAGAACGATTTTCTCCCAACTGTTACAAAGCTTCAAAATGCCTCTGCTGGGTTGCTTCTACTACTAGTCTGGCAAACTCCATTTATTGCAAGGATAGGTTGTGCTGATTCACCATGTTAGCATTCTACTATTGCATAGCTGCAATCATTCCCTCGATAGTTCCTACCAAATGAGGATTATTTAAGGTCGGAGGAAGAGGACTAGGTGCCATTACTATGACCACACAAAGAGAGAACCATCAGTCTAACTAACAAATACCAACACCATACAAGAGACACCACAAAGCAGACACAATAGAAACTAAGAAAGCCTACACCTACAAATCCTACAGGAATCACTACTCTAATACCAAAATGTAACATCCCATTTAATATTTATAACACTATTAAATAAAACATCATATCATGATAAAACAAAAGATAAGTAGAAGGAGGTCAATATAGAGTATTAATATAGTAATCCAAAATAACTATAATAATGCTACCTATATTTACAACACCGCCAAAAAATAGAGTTAGAAGATTTCCAACTCTAAACAAAACATACAAGCAAAATACTACCCCCTGTAGGTCCTACTCTACCGTCTCTACTTCTATCAAACAGGGAAGTATCCTCACCTACATCTTTCTCTACTCACACCATTTAGTGATCATTGCAAAAGAAATAACCCAACACCAACACACAGAACAACCAAAAGGGTAAGTTAAATTGGATTAAAAAGAATCATACAATTCATTTATAAACATAATATTAATTTCATGTTTTCACAAAAAAAAAAGCACTAAATCATGACAACAACGAAACTAAGAGTTGACACTAGACTCAATGATCCGAATCTATGTAAGTAGCATCAGACCTCTTAGTGGTTCGCACTTGTGTGTGGTTTCCAAACACTGCAGAGTCTGGCCTCAAGGGGTTATCACCCAACCACTCACAAGGTAAGCCCCCTTCTCGTCTAGGACCTGATCAAGTCCAATGACTAGGACCTCCTACTACTCCTCACGACGTAATCCATTCTGCTCTATTTGAACATGAATGATTATTGGAATTTCAGGATACCTCCAATAGTGAGTCCTTATGCCCTTACACACACTAAAGACATATCTTTTAGAATTTCTCCTTGAAATTCTCAAATCCATAACATATATCATATTCTAAATCATTCATTAAATCCACACCTATTATTAAACACCATCTCATACATGCTAATTCTCCAATTTCATGCTTAAAAATTTAAAGTACTTATTCATTCATAACTCACAAAAATTAAACACTCTACTGTAGTGATTTTCGCTCAAGCTAGAAAGTCTCACCCAAGCGGCCCAGGCGACAGATGTCCTCTCGCCTAAGCGTGTCATTCTCGCTTAGGCTAGACTTTCTCGCTCAGGCGAGACTTTTCTCGCTCAAGCAACAAGTCCTCGCCTAGGCGACAACTCCAGTAGAACGCAAAAGTTAGTTTCTAGTATTTTCGCTCAAGCGAGAGCTACTTACTGAGGCGAAAATATCATATTCTCCACCTGTTTTCACATGCAATCCAGAAAAAGCCAAGCTAAATTTCATCGTCAAGCACCATCATGCAATTCAAGCATCGCACATCACATCAACATGAAATCAAAGCCATCAGAAAGTAGTTCCTATATGAAATTAAAGAAATAGTTAGCTTCCCTTACCTGTAAATAGTTACCATCTTATAGAGAATAAAATCCCTAACCGAAGGGTACCACAGCCTTATAAGACCTAAGGGACTGGAATGTAGAACCACATAGAAAAGAATGAGACCCTAAATTCAAACTCGAACAGGGTGAAATTTCAAAAATTGGGAATTAAGGGAAATTGAAAGTTAAAACTCAACTTACATGAAGGGGGAAAATGCTCAACCTGTATGGAGGTTTGTACACTAGCCCCAAATCTATCTGCTGCAACAAGAAAAGAGGAAGAGTTTAAGATGGTGAACAGGAACCCAAGCTGTTGGAGAGTGATAAGGAAACAAAGAGAAGAATTTGAAAGATGAGTGTGTTTTGGGAGTGAAGCTATTTTAATACGTTTAGACAAAAGGAAAGAAAGAAAGGGGTCTCACATATTACATCCAAATTATTACTACAAAAATAAGTAATTTAAAAATTGAAAAAGAAAAACATATTGGAATTTTTTTAATGTACAATAAAACTATAAATGTGTGTATAAAATATGTGTAATCTGATATATATACACAATGAAGACATTCAAGACAAATTTTACTAGCTTCTTCTATCCATGACAAATAGCTTTTATAAACAATGCGATTTCTTTTTATAAATCACTAGCTAAAAGGTTATTACGAAAAATTTTACATTTTATGCTCCATTGAGTTACTAAGTGAAACTTATCTTTTATTCCCTTAAAATCCTAAAACATGAAAAATGACTTTGATCCCTAAATGAGTTTGAAAGAGCAATTAATGCAAAATGAATGAATATCATAAAAGGCTCTAAGTTTGGCATTAGAATGAGAACCAACATACAAAGAAAAAAAATGTAGAAAGATTAGAAAGTTTGAGTTCGTCTCAAGTCAAAGTCACATTCACAAAAAGTCAAAAGAAAAAGAATTTTTCTTTTAGGTTAGAAATTTGTAAATAAGAACCCAATAAGTTTCAAACTAGTAACAGGAAAGGAATTTTAGTAAAACAATAGATAATATAAAAGAATAAAACAAATAAAGCAAAGCATGTCGAAACAGATTTTTATTTAACTTTTGAAATTCAAATCTTTGAATTGATTAATTGTTTAGAAAATTTTCAAAAATTTATTAATATTTATAGAAAAATTTTAAAGCACCAATTTACCTCTCATAATGGCCTGCATCCCTTTTTTTTCCTCCGCATACCAAATGTTATATCTCAATTTATTAACTTTGAAGTGTATTGTAAGCTTCCTTGAAGAGACTTGTAGAAAAGATTAGATAAGTGCTTGAAGAAATACTTGATTTTTTTTTTCAAAATATTAGTAGTACTTCAAGAAAAAAACATGCTTTTCTTTTTCTTCATAGAAGAACTTATTCTATTTATCAAGAATTAAATACAAATAAATATAAAATTGTCACTTGTATACTTCTTTATTTTATGTTACAGAATTCTTTTATAAGATTGATTTGATATAATGAAATCCGACAAATACTCTGTTTATTACAAAAAATAAAATAAAATCATAACGAAATCTCCTTTTCGTTGGAATATTTTTGCACTGACATAGTCAAGTTTTAGATGCAGACATCACTAATACAAATAAATAAACATTTCAGAAGTCATATGCACAGTATAGAATCACGTGTCAAATCACATGCCAAGAGTAACATAAAATCCTGGTCATAATTAAATAAACGTGTTACCTGCGCTAGTAAAATATAAAGATAATTATATTAAATCATATAAATACATTTTTATAACTTTTATTCAAAATTTTGTACAAACTAAAAAGAGTGCATATGTTGTACTTACCATTTTATATTTTAACCAGGAGACCAGGAGACCGACACGGGTTGTATTTTTTTTATTTTGATATTAAATAGATAAATTTTATATAATAAAATATCATGAAAATTACATTATTATTGTAAATGTTATTATTAAATTAATGAAGTACTTGTCAGGTTTTACAATGAGATCTGAACCCAACCACATAAGACACTGACACCACTCTCAACCAAAACCTTAAGGCAATGGGTTTATGGGTCTTTATTCTTATATAGTGCTCTACTTTCTCATTTCTGGTCAATGTGGGACTTAGACTCACACTTGGATTTCTAACAATCTCCCCCTCAAGGGTGAGTCCCTTCAACCACATTGGTACACTCCCCCTCCCACGGAAGCTGCCCAACCACGAGTAGCCCAACCACGAGTACTCCTTTTCTATACCGTCGTTCTTACCAATGAGATTTGAGCCTAACCACATAAGACACTGACACCACTCTCAACCCAAAACCTTAAGGCAATGGGTTTCTGGGTCTTTATTCTTATATAGTGCTTCACTTTCTCATTTCTAGCCAATGTGGGACTTAGAATCACACTTGGATTCCTAACAATTTCCCCCTCAAGGGTGAATGGGTCTTTATTCTTATATAGTGCTCCACTTTCTCATTTTTATAGAATGTGGGACTTAGAATCACACTTGGATTCCTAACAGTAATAAGTAGTAAATCTAAATATTGTAATAATAATTTCAGTTTTAAATATAATAAATAAAATTGATATCAAATATAGTGTAGTTAATTGATTTTACAAAATAATTACAATAGCTTGTGACCTAAGTAGGGATGACAAATAAACTCATTCACGTGGATATTACCCGAACTCGTACCCATTTTGAAAGGAAATCCCAATATTGAATGGATATGGATATGGATATAAAAATGTACATATTTATCCCGTCCCCGTTTAAATTATTAAAATATTTATAGTTAATTAAGTAAAATTTTATATATATATATATAAATATATAAATATATATATATATATATATATATACACATATATATACATATACATATATATACATATATATGTATATGTATATATATATATACATATACATA
>Ga0214544_1007263_pt1 | contig 19595 bp, 5 predicted proteins | sample CNSS3metaG_FD_160074 | JGI IMG/M metagenome (GOLD analysis project Ga0214544, IMG submission 160074) | Root nodule microbial communities from cowpea collected in UCLA plant growth center, Los Angeles, California, USA - CNSS3 | ecosystem: Host-associated > Plants > Roots > Nodule | place: USA... | reverse complement strand
TTAATATTTGACATCATGAAAATCAAAAAGAGTATGTTATTTTAATATTGAATATTTTGATAGTATCATGATTCCGTTGGTGTGATTTTTAAATTTTTTTTTATAAAAAATATTTAATTGATATATGAAACAATAAAAAAATGGGTATGGGTATGGGTATAAGAAAATACCCGTTACCCGGTGGGGATGGGGATGGGTCAAAAGTTGTATACCCGTTGGGTTTGGGATGGGGATGGGGATGAATTTTTATTATGGGGATGGGGATGGGATCATGATACCCGTACCCGCCCCGCCCCGTTGCCATCCCTAATGGATGTGAACTCAATTGTATCACCATTTAAAAATATTTTATATATGTAAAATCAACACAATATCTCAAAATCCTAATATAAAAGCATTCACAAATGTCAATTTAAAAATCATTTATTAAATTTCCCAAACAATAACATTAACTTATGCCATAAACAAAATAATTACTCAATTAAAACGATCACTACTAGAAGATACAATAAGTGGAATGGTGATAGAATGTAAAGATAAAAAGAATTTTGTGTATTGATTCTAATTTGAACTAAGGTATAAAATATATTCCATGTTAATTATAGTTTTAGCTAATATAACCTCTTTCGCTCTATTTTCTAAATCCACCAAATAAACCTTATTTTTACAAATTAAACATCTCCCACTCTCTTTTCTAAATCCACCAAATAAAAATTATTTTTACAAATTTTTAGCAGAGGGATTGAACACACTACCTCTCCCTCTCTTCCCTCTTATCTCACCACTAAGTCACTTTATCACTCCTAAAATTTGTTAGTGGTCCACCCATATTTAGATGCTAAAGTAGAATTTGGAAATCCAACTATATAACATTCTTTTGTTCTTTACTACTTTTTTATCATTTTGAATTTCACATAAAAAAAACTTGATAAATCTTGATTTGAATCATTGCATTTATTCTTTTTTTTTCTTTTCGAAAAGAGTCTCAACTCGAAAAAATGAGAGTATGAAAATTATTATTGTAAACTACGATTAAATCTATTGAAGTCTTGATTTATACATTCCTCCCATCTCTATAGGTACTTATGCACTAGAAATAATGGTATATCCAATTATAGTTTCTCTTGGGATGTAAAAAATATATTTTTCTCACCATCCCCACAATGTACGAGACAAATGAATACATTTCAATTAGGGTTATATTTCATGGTTACGATTCTACTATATATGTTTTTCATTCTGTCAAAAATTAATTTAACGGTATAGACGCTTGTGACCTCCCCTTGCCTGGTCAACCATTTTTTTTTATCTCTTCTTCACTTTTTCTTTGCTACCATTTTCCTTCTTTGTATTTGTAATTACATCCACTCTTTTCGCTTTGACATTGCTACCACCCTCCTCTTTGTGTCACAACTACACACACCCCATATATTCTATCCTCACCCCCACATGGTTTCTACGCACTTGTCACCACCACTCTCTATCACGATTATATATACAACTTTTTTCTTAAATTCACACATTCCATATTAGAAGATTAAAATATTTTTTCAACTTTTTAAAAAAGCACACCAGTATCATCTAGAATCCAACTAGGCACATCTTCATCTTCATTAACCACTAAAAAAAAATCACATAAATTGACAACAAAAGGCGAGAAATTCCAATGAATATCTATTCATACTGAATTAACAATAAAGTATAACCTTATTACGTTAGAAAGAAATTTTAGTCAATTTAGATATACAAATGTCAAAACACCAACAATCATTTTAAAGATATAAAATCACCCTTACCTAATGTCTACAAAATATTTTTTAGAATAACATCATATAATTTTTAATTTCAAGTTAAATTGACAACAATTTAAAAAACATATATTTTTAATACTTAAACTTAAAAATTTGTATACGTATAAATTTAATCCAAATTATTTTGTAATAAATAATATCTCACAACTAGATGTATCATATAAATTTTATTCACCAAAATGAATATTAGTACATGAAATCAACGTTCAACTTGGAACCACAACTTAAAAGTTGTTATCAAAACGTACTTTTATCAATTAAGTGGAAAACTCAAAATAAGAATTTTATGTTTAGTTTCTTTGATCTGACATTTATAAAAAAAAAACTCAAAGTAATTAAATTTATCATTTAATATTGTTAAATTACACTTATCTCATGTATAAAATACTAAACTATCTTATATTAACATATAATTTATGAAGAATAAAAAAACAGTAACGTCAAAAGAATAAGAAATAGTAGGTCGAGAATAACTTTATCAAATAAAATAATGTTTGTTGAAATTTAGTCACACATAATATAATTATATACAGCAAGTTATTTTTAGTTTCATCGCTGGGAGTATATTTGTATATTTTAGTTTATATTTATATCGTCAATAAATAATTCTTAGCAGAATTTCTAAAACTTAAATTTTATCTGTTAAGTGATGAATATTTTTGTGACATGGTATACGGAGGACATAATTGTAAAAGAAAAAGTGGTACCTTTTGTAATTATTGCACTGAGCTAAAAGTCATAAGAAAACAACGACAAGACAGTTGACGAACCAACGGGACTAATTATCTAATTTATTAGTCAAATTATTTATTTAATCTATATTCTTAACATTTTTTGTGTTAATATATCTTAGTCTTTTATTTATTATATAAGGATTAAAAAAAGTGAAAGAATCAGATGTAAAGCAAAGAGAAACTAAAACAACATATAAAAATTGAAAATTTTAATATTAATTAAATAAATATTATCCTATCCAATTATCGTCATCTTGCATGGTGAACTTTCTATCTGTCAACAAAAAGATAACGTGTAACAAAAAACTTTAAAAAATAAAATAAAATAGAAAAAATGTAATTTTAAAAAACAAGTAAAAGATTAAAACTTTTGTGGACACCCATTATTAGAAATTTAATAAGCTGATAAAATATGTGAAAGTTGAAAAGCTTAGCAGTAAAAGAAGAAGAAAAAACGATGAAATTGATAAAGTTTGCATAGATAGAAAATATAAAATAATAGTTAATTGGATAGATTCATTGATCGATCTCGATATTATTGGAGTTTTATATAGTAAAGAAGGTGTGCACACCAAATTAGTACCGCAAAAAACACACTTCTTCCATCTCCGTGCATCACTGCAGCTTTCGCTTTCGCGTCACGTGCTGGTCTTGGTGCTCAACATCAACCTCACTACACTCATTTTGTTTGAACCCATTTTTCTTGGTCATTCCCACCAAATTTCACACTTTTGCCCCCACCATCTCCTCCTAATATAACCCCTCTTTCCCCAACCCACAACCCACCACTCTCAACTTTCCAACCAAAATCTTAAAGCATTAGTTTTTTCCCTCTATGTTTCACACCATCACACCCTTTCCTCACGCTAAAAGGACTGTTCATCCGTACATCATTTATACCTTATCTTTATTCTATTAATGCCCAAACCTTCTCACCCACTTCTTTCATTCTTCCATTTTCTTCCACACCTAAAAACTACTTCCTTCTGATTCTTCTCACACATCTTCTCACACAACAACAACTATGGAGGAACTCATCATCTCCCCTTCCTCATCTTCTTCTCTGGTCACTCTGCCCCAACAAAACCCAACACCACCCATTCAACAAAAACTCCAATTTCTCCTCCAAACCCAACCCGATTGGTGGGTCTACGCCATTTTCTGGCAGGCTTCACACGACGACAATGGCAACCTTTACCTCTCCTTCGGAGAAGGTCATTTCCAAGGCACCAAAGAAACCTCCCCAAAATTCTCAAACCCCGTTCCCACCAAGAAGTTCACCAAAACCCCCACAACAGAAAACATCAACGATGCCGAGTGGTTCTACGTCATGTCGTTGACTCGAACGTTTCCCGTCAACAATTCTTCTTCTTCGGCCTCTACCGCTCCTTCTTCACTCCTTGGCAAGTCTTTTGCTCTGGGCTCTGTGCTGTGGCTCAATAGCAAGCACGAGCTCCAATACTACAAGTGCGACAGATCAAACGACGCCCAGTTGCACGGGATCCAAACGTTGATCTCCATCCCCACACAAAACGGCGTCGTCGAAATGGGATCCTACGACAGCATCAAACAAAACTGGAACCTCGTCCAACACGTCAAGTCTCTCTTCCAACCCCTCCCAGATCCGCTTCCCGTTCAAATCCTCAACGACCACACCATCTCCTTCGCGGACATCGGCGTCGCCGCCGGAATCCAAGAAACCAAAAAGCGAAAACAAACCCAATCACCACCACCCAACAACAACCAAAAAGACAGCTACGTAGACTCCGAACACTCTGATCGGACTGTCCAACGCTGCCAACCACCTCCACCCCGACCGCCTCGGAGCCCAAAAGACGAGGCAGAAAACCCGTTCTCGGCCGCGAAACGCCAATGAACCACGTGGAGGCTGAGCGGCAGAGAAGAGAAAAGCTCAACCACCGCTTCTACGCGCTACGCGCGGTGGTTCCGAACGTTTCGAGGATGGACAAGGCTTCGTTGTTGTCCGACGCTGTCGCTTACATCAACGAGCTCAAAGCGAAGATTGAGTACTTGGAATCGCATCAACAGAGAGAGGGTAATAAAAGAGTGAAGACAGAAATGATGGATACCATGGATAATCAGAGCACCGCCACTACCTCCACTATCGTAGACCAAGGCAGGCCTGGTCCCGGAGGCCCAGGCCCCTTCGGTCTCGAGATCGATGTGAAGATCGTGGGGCCAGATGCCATGGTTACGGTGCAATCGGAAAATGCGAACCACCCCGGTGCGAGGCTAATGGGTGCACTGAGAGACCTAGAGTTCCAGGTTCATCATGCTAGCATGTCGTGCGTTAACGATCTCATGCTTCAAGACGTGGTGATCAATGTCCCTGATGGAATGAGGAACGAAGAGGGTCTTAAATCTGCCATTCTCATGAGGTTGGATCAGTGACAGTGCCCAGATTTTTACCATAAGAGTAGTAGCTGTAACTGTAAGATGTTGCTGTTCATAGTATAGTTGGTTCTTGGTGTACGTTATAATAATGATTAAAGCTTTAGGTTAAAAAAAAAGCTATCTTTTTTTTTTTTTTTTGTCGTGCGTGGTGCTTGATGACGGTGGGGTTAGCTCCAACCTTCAATTATGTGATTGAGATGCTGATCAGGGAATCTAAGAAGCCTGTCGTTTATGTGAACCACCGTGTTTTGTACATATATCTTTTCGGATTTTGAAGTTGAAGACAAACATTAGTAAAAATGTGGTCACCATCTTCTTTATGTTTTCTCAAAATTCTAATATTCTAATCTTTTTTATGCTGTATAACCAAATGTTCTAATCTTACGATACTACATTTAGATTGCCTATTTCAGGTCTTACAGAGGGGTTTCACTGGGGAGAACAACACCAATGAGATCTGAGCCTAACTACATAAGACACTGACACCACTCTCAACCCAAAACCTTAAGGCAATGAGTTTATGGGCCTTGATCCTTATATGGTGCTCTACTTTCTCAATTCTGGTCAATGTGGGACTTAGACTCACACTTGGATTCCTAACATTCTCCCCCTCAAGGGTGAGTCCCTTCAACCACATTGGTACACTCCCCCTCCAGCGGAAGCATTCCCAACCACGAATACTCCTTTTCTGCCCTTTTCTGTACCGCCGTTTTTTCTTAACGGGACACGCTTACCTGGAACTCTTACTTGGGACCCTTGCCAGAAAGACTTTCGATACTAGAACTATACTGCACTCGTCTGAACCGGTATTAACCATCGGCTCTGATACCATATGTATATAAATAAATAAAACATGTGCTTAGTATAATTTTATTTATGCAGCAGATTACAAGTCATGTTATAGATTGTGTCGGAATAAATAAAATATATTTTTATTAAATTGTATTAAGATTTTGTGATCAAATACAAACCTCTCACGTTTGTTTCAAATATACTATATTTTGTTCTCATTTTTATATTAATATATATTTACACATCTATCTAATTCCTTTAATTCTAAATCCATATCATGCAAACACCCCTTAAGGGATTACTATAACGATAAAAAAAAATAGTGAGAGTATTATAAGTATAATTTAAAAAATTTAGAGTGGTAATATGTAATTTACGCAAAAATAAACTTTAGGAGTTTGAAAGTGCTTTTAAGAAATTAAACAAACTCTATGTTAACCATGAACTCTTCAAATTGCTTAATATATGATTACATGTGTCCAAACTGACTGTTATATATGCACGTGAGAGAAATAATGGAAATATAATAATTGTTTAGTATAGGGAGTTGCTACTATCGACAACAATTGAATTGTATAATGTTACGTATGTGTTTCGTAGTGATTATCTTATTATTCGTAAATACTTGAAAAAATAATGTTAGTGACATGCTTGTCAATACTCTCGTGTCATTGTTCATTAATCGAAGTTCGTGTAAATCTGTTAGATTGAGAACAAGACTAAACAGGAACCAAACTCCTACATAAATCTCATTCTTTTGTGATTTTTTTTTTTTAATTTTAGAGAGTTTGTTGTGAAAGGATAATTTAATCAATATAAATCTATAGTCTACGAAGAACTCTATCACTATAGGAATTGTTTTACTTTATAGTTAAATATGAAAGTGGAAATTATCGTTCGTAATTTCCTAATTCGCCCAAATTGGTTGGTTTGAATTTTAGCTTGTTATTCCTTTTATTTATTTTACTTTAGCTTTTCACATCTATTTTAGTTCAGCTATTTTATCTTGTTTTCTTTCTAAGCTTAAAAAAACATTATATTTTTTCAATTTAAAATTTACCAACTGAAGGTTGCAATGCATTTTTAATTAAACTAAGAATTGGTGAATTTAAGATATTCACAATCAGACTCAAATTACAGTTTTTATCCTCTTTTATATTCATCTTTTTAAGTTTTTAAAGTACAAGTATACTACTCTATGTATTATTTTATTTAAAATATCAATAATCTAAAAGAATTATTTACCATTTAAAAATTTATTAAGATATTTTTTTAATTCTATAGAAATATATGTATGCTTTCTAAGAGATGTAAAAAATACAATAAAATTGGAAAGAAACTTAATCAAACATGATTACTTTAAAGAGAATCAATTCCCTGACTTTTTGTGATGTATTGAAACAATTTAAGAAAAGATGTCAATTATCAATCTTTTCTAGGGTTTCCTGTTATACATGTTGAGACTTTCTTTGAATAACTTTGAATTTTCCTCATTGCAATTCTCTGAACAACCAATTGGCACATAAACGTTGAACATTCAAATTCTGAGCACGAAACTTCAGTCTTGTTGGGCATAACATGTTTACATCTCACGTGGGAAATGTTTGGTCGGTTGCATCGTCAACATGTTCCTATTAAAACAACAATCCAGAACATGCATTCAGTAGTAGATTTCCTTCCCACTCTTTATATTCATGAAAACTATAATTTTTTATCTTTTTTATATAAATAATTATTAAAATCTATCCATAATGGATCGTAAAGTCCCTTAACTTTTAGGCATGCTATTTATATACGGACGTGGAAATAAAAACGAAAAAAATTGGTAACAAAAAGAAGTCAATGAATGCCTCTTAGTGAAAACTCCCATCTTTGTACACACGAACTTACAAGAAAGAGAAAACAGAAATCGATTTCGTGAGATGTAGATGACGTTAAACACCAACTTTTGTTTTGTCATTTGTGGAGGTTTTTGTTATTTTTGCAGAACAAGGAGGAGCTACAAGTAATTATGCAAAACGTGAGGAAATTTTTTTATGCACATAATTTATTCTTTAGTTGTGCATGAGCTATCATTTTGTTTCTTTATATTTTACAATTGTGTTCGCTATCCAGGATCTAATTTTTTGAGGCAACGTATACCGATAAATAACCCAAGAAAACTTTATGGTAGGGTTTTTAATTTCGTTTTGATCGAGAAATAGGACAAAGATGACGCATAGATTTGTCCCGCCATAATCATCCTTTTATGTTTCTTTCTTTACCGAAACCTTAATTCTAAATTTTAATCCTAAATCTTAAATTATAAATCTATTTGAATCTCTTGTCTCAAATCTTTCATAAAAGACAATATCAATTGGAAGGACTTTCAGAGACGTGACTATAGTTAGAAATTGAATTTAAAATCTAAATCAATCTGATATAACTAGTTTGTAAATAAGGTTTACATTCTATTTATATCTTATGAATTTGTTCACATACTTTTTATTTTGAAATATATATATATATATATCTTATATATAGACTAAAAAATAAATTTTAAATTTAACTCAATTTCACAAAATCAACTTGTAAAATAAAATTTATATTTTATTTATATAATATAAATTTATCTTATCTCTCATAATCCGTGATCCTACAAACATGACAAAACCGCTATAACCACCAACCAAATTAGGAATTATCCAGTCACAATGACAATTGCAATGTAATTGCTCACTTTATTAGTAGCACTTGCAAGTAGTGGGGTGATTAGATATTTGGCAATTGGAAGTTTTGTGATGTTACATGTTTTTGTGTAGGACCGTAACGAAGTGACGGGTTGAATGGGATCTGAAGACGCTAAAATAGTATGGGACATGTTTTTGTTTAATTGATTTAATGTTATTTACTTATGGTAGTACTATGTTGTTTGTTTTTTTGTATCGGAGTCAGAACCCATGTGAATGCAGCATGCTCTGACAGAGAGACAGAGGAAACCCCACACCATGGATGATGGATAACGAAACTGGTGAGTAAATTTTATGGAAGACACACGTAGAATGTCCATGTTGTTTGAACTTTAAACACTCGCTTGCGAACAAACATGTTCCAGCTAACTAATGTTGTCTTTGTGTATTCGTGGCATATTCCGACACGTGTAAGACAAACCTAGGCAACACTTGACCAAGTTCTCTGCTCCTACTTTAATTCCAAGCTTGCGTCATATGTGTATGTATCTCACACTCTTACACATACGCTTCTTGTCCAAGTTCATTTTCTCACGCACTAAATTACACTGATGTTAAACGTGGATTTCAAGTTTTAGTTGTTTATATTATTGGTCAACGTCTTCTTTTCTTCTTCTTGGGGACATAATTAATGCTTTAATAATTACGTTATATCTGTGTGAAAAAAATTTACTCGTTTATTTTATATTATAAACAAATATAACTGGAACATTTTTTTCATTTTGTTATAGATTGTTTTTCCGATCACTAGTCCTAATGGTTTAAAGTTCCTAACCTACTCAGCGTACTGGTCATTGACCAAAAGTCAACATCTCATCAAGAGACATAATGTGAAGAATATACATATAAATAATAAGATACTTAAACTAAAATAAAATTATATTGCTCTCCCGTTAAATAGAAGTAATATTACGTAGTAATGTCTTTTAGGATCTGTCTAAATTAACGAGTTCAGATTTTTTATTGTTCTTTTTTTTATTGTTCTATGCTAAACACTAGAAATACACTATGTTGATATTTTAAATATATTTTAAAATGTCAAAATTAGTGGTAATCAATGTATTATGAAGACACAATAAAAAAACAGTAAAAAAAATCAACAGAAAATCCAAATTCCTCAACTAACCAAATCTATCCCATTTACTATTTACTGTCATTTTATTACTGACTTAAGTATTAAATTTTCATTTTATGTGTATTCAGTTTTTATCCACAATATTTCAACCGTGTCTTAGTGAAGTAATCTTGTTTTCATACTTTGATCTCCAATATGGATAATTTTTTCTAACTGAAATAATTGTAAACTTTGATTAAGGCTAAACATTTTTTCATATATACAACATGATCATTGTTTATGAAAAAATTGTAAAACTAATTTTAGATATACTAGGTGGTGTTGCGTTTTGTAATTAGAAATGATCATGTTGCAATTGTTACATGGTGTTGTGATGTTACAATTTGATTAAGCCACAACGAATTATAATTAGAAAAATTAAATTTGATTGAATGAAATAAAAAAATTTCATTCAACGGAAAAGCCTGACGGTGTTGCGTTTAAAGAAACTCTTGTTTGGTGCTCATGAAATATTTTTTTTTGGTTAAATATCATTATGTGACTTTCAATACAAATAAACTTAGGTTTGGACTCCGAAACATTAAACCAAACACACACTCATTCTTCATCATCCATTCAAGCACAGGAGAGGAAAATAACTTAAAATATTATCACGAATAAAACTATATACTGAAACCAAGTTTTGATTATACCAACTTAATGTATTTTGCACCAACATCACAAAATTCTAAGCTAGCATGTAAATCATAATCAGAATCTCGTATTTTTGTACAGAGAAGATGGAGGAATATTTTTTTATATAAAACTAAACATTTTAGAATAAACTAAAAAAATTAAAAATCTAAATACTATGTGTAGATGTCATAATTAATTTATTTTAAAATTTATGAATATAAAACTACAATAATTTTCATAATTACCGACGAAAATAATTAGTAAAATTATTTATACATTTTAAAATTTCAATTATTAACAAAAATATTTATCAGAATTAAATCCGTCGAAAACATTTGTCAATCTACAAAAATTTCACCAATAATACATCTATGTGTAAAATAATGTTAAACTTTTTGTTTTGAGTGTAAATTTTATCGATAATGTATAAATTTTTATTATTGACAATTTTTTTCGTTAGTAAATCGGTTAGTAAATAGATATCAAAATTTTCATTAGGCTTAAATACCTTTTTGGTCCTCATTTTTGTAGTGTTTGTTGTGAATGATCCTCATTTTGACAGAATGTTTAAAATGGTCCTCATTTTTACCGAATGTTTAAAATGGTCTTCATTTTCGCAATTCGTGTTTTATTTGATCCTTTTTTGTAACGTCGTTTAAATCATTAACGGAGCATTGTACAGGTGGCACGATTTGTATTAGGGTGTGTTACGTGTACTGTACATATGGCTAATTAACGTTAATTTCTCAATTTATGGGAAATTTTGCAATTAGGGAAATTTCTTCATCTTCGTCTTTCTTGAGCTCGGATTTGCAGAGGAAACAGTTAATATTTGTCATTTCATCATTGGATTGCAGTTGCAACTTAGGATGAAATTACAGATTAGGATGAAATTGCAAAGGAACCATCTCAATCGTTTAGGATAAAATTACAGATTAGGAGAGGCCATGATAGCAGCTACAAACATCTTAGTTATTTTTGGAATTTCTGATGTAGAATTCATTATTGATGTACTGCATTTTGACTTTTCTTAAACTTCGTTCAATTTCACTTTTGCCAAACATTGATGTATTGCATTTTGATGAGGATGAATTAATGTTATGAATTTAACTTCTTCCATACTTAGATCAATTTAATTTTTCCCAAGCTTAGATCAATATCACTTACTTCAATGCTCAGATTAAGATGTCATTTTGAACATGTTGAAACTAATATCAACATAATCAAACTAATTCATTTCTTCATTTAACAATAGTATAAAACAGATTGGACTTTAAAAATTACACATAGTACGAATAATACAATAACAACACAAGTGAACCCTATTACTAATTGCAGTCTCTTCTCAGCAACCTTCAATGACTTTTGCAAATCATTAATCTGCCTCATTTGTGTCATGATGATGACATCCTTTTCATCAACACCACCATTTGAAAAAGTTGCAGTCCACGTTATTGGAACCACCACTCTGTAAATCAATAAACCAAAAATTAAAACCAATTTATTATTAACACAAAAATAAAAATAAATTGTACCCAAAATTTTCTACCAATATTCTTTGGAGTTCTTGTCATCCTTAAAGTTGTCATCTCTCCGCAGATACAAATCGGGGTTAATCCATTTCTCGTTGAACCACCAACAGTGCACGAAGTGATACAACACGGTTGTCTCCAACGATTACAACCAGAGATAAAGGAAGAAGATTGAGACCGTAACATACCTATATAATGAGATTGTAGGAAGAAGAAGATTGGAGCAACACCAATTGGGAATGGAGGAATAAGATTGCCAAAACTCATCAACTGCCCAAACATTCCTTACCAAAACCCTAGCTCACTTATTTATCCCCAAATATCTAATTATCACAACTGTACAGTACACGTAACACATCCTAATACAAACCGTGCCACCTGTACAATGTTCCGTTAATGATTTAAACGGCGTTATAGAAAAGGACCAAATAAAACACGAATTGCAAAAATGAGGACCATTTTAAATATTCGGTCAAAATGATGACAATTTTAAACATTGTGTCAAAATGAGGACCATCCACAACAAACACTACGAAAATGAGGACAAAAAAGATATTTAATCCTTTTCATTAATATCTAGATCTTTTTTTTACAAATTAACTTGAAATGGATAGAGAAAATATAGAAGAGGAAAAAGAAGAATACGAGAAGTAAGAGTCGATGACCATGTAGTAGTCATGATTTATTTTTTTTTCTTGTCGGTATACTGCTCATTGAATCTACCAAATCGTTCTGATATTGTTTTGGGTATTGTTTGGAGTGAAGTGTGAAGTACTCATTGTACTTCTTTTAATATATTCAATGACTTTGAAAATATAAAATTTGTACATTTTTTTCCTTTCAACGCATCATTTTCTTCTTTCCATCAATACCAGAGGTAACTTTTTTTTTTTTAAGTATAATTTTTATCATACTCCGTGTAACTTTTATTATTTTCTTTAGCAAAATGGATCGTATGAAGACTCACTTTAAGAACTTTAACTTCCGAACTGAAGCTATATTTTCGGTATTGAAACTTAAAAATCACGGTAGTGAAAATTAAATGAATAAACTATTTTGAGAAGACTTGTATAAAGACTTAATTTTGAAAAAAAGTTGTGTGGACACTTTTTAAATCGTGGCCGGGTTCAATGATCCTATATCTTTTCATACTTCAATGATTTTTTTCTTTCTGTTTTTAATTTCCTTTTAATTTTCTACGATAGATTGGTCCCTTGTTTCACGCTTTATGTTTTATTCGACTAAGTGCATAAAGCACGTGTTTATAACTGTATTAAGATTGATGATGGCACTATAATAACGATACTAAAATGACTTTAGCGAAAAGTCAGAAACTTCTAAAACATGTTTTTTTCATTCTCTTTGAAATTAAAGTGGACTAATATTTGCTATGACAAAAGAGATAGCACATTCACGGTTGCGTAAGGAATCTGCAACTCTACACAAATTTATGGGACGTCGACGTTTAACGAAAACGACGATGAGTGTACAGTGCTGAAATTATAATAATCATAATAATAAATAATAATAATAATAATAATGGAATTACTGGTCAGTGATAATAAAGAGTTCGTGACTGTAATTTAACATATCATTATCTTCGTACAACCCCAACCAAATCCTACCCACAGAAATAAAATTATTTTTTGCATTATTTGTATTCTACTATATTTTAATATTTTTATAAATAAAACAACGAAAATAAGTAATATTTTTCACTGTTCCTATGATAAAAAAAAGGTTAAAGTTTGACTCTTTTTCCCAATACATCGTTCAAGGTTGATTTGATACAATAATAGCTGCTGATATGATTAGATAGCTACCAAACCATTATAGTATATATATATATATATATATATATATATATATATATATATATATATATATATTTTTATTGAAACGCGGAGTTTTAACTCTTAGAATTTGGTCTTGTCATTAATAAAAAAATATTAAAATATATGACTAGAAATTCACCTAACACGATAATGTAATTTTAAATCTTTACTAGGTACTTATAATCATCGTCTAAATTTTCTTTTATATATACTCATCGTAACGAAACATGTTTTTAATATAAATCAGAGAGTTTTATATTTAATTAGTTATTTGATTTGAGATTAAATTGAAAAAATTGTAAAGACAATAAAAACGGTTGGACAATTATTCTTTGATGAAACTATAACTTTAGTGATAAGAGCCGGATCATAACAAAATTTATAACAAAAATATATTCATTTTTTAGGTTCATAAAAAAATAAAAAAAATTAAAATTAAAATTAAATATTTACTTAATTAATATTGTTGGATCTTTCAAAAAAACTATTAGAACATTATTTTTAATTCAAAACTTTTAAAACAATAAAATTTATGTGTTTGTATTTTTATATAATGCTGTATTTTTTAATTTTTATCCGATATAAAATTTTTAAAAAATATAATATTTGACAAATAGAAAACAAAATTAATAATTTGATTTATTTACTAAAAAATTAAAAAATAAATAAATAAAAGAAAATGCATTGACATAAAAAAAATGTTTAAATAATCATTAATTTTAATGATAAAAAACAATTATTTAGTATAATAACTATTTTAAATATTAATTTATAAACTAAACATTATTAATAACTAAAATAATCTTAAAAGATTATATTAACTTTTAAATCAGTAACTAAAATAATTTTTATTATAATTAGTTTTTATATTAATCTCTAATTAATAAATTAATCTATATATATTAATAAAATTAATCAGATTTTTTAGTGTTAGTCGACCATATTTTAAGATGGTTTGTATTTTCTTCCGTTTTCATCTGTGTCCCAGACAAAGGTGAGTGTTGGCAGACATTTTTGTTTACACCATGTTTAATACACTGTATAACATGATTGAAGAAAATTGGAGGAACAACATTATAGGTATAAAATGAAAATGAAAATTTTGTTATGGTTGAGATGGTTGAAGAGAAATGAGTGGACATTATTTAAGACAGAATTGAGAGATCATAATAGACAAATACATTTCTGGTGATACTGAACTCTCTCCATAAACCTGTTCAAACCTGGTCCACTTGAATCAACCGCACACAATATCACCAACAGAAAAAAAAAAAAAAACTTTTTTTTAAATTTATATATATATATATATATATATATATATATATATATTTATATATATATATAATATAGAAAAATGGAATAAAAAAGTTAGTACACGATGTGTGTTGTGCAATTATTTTGGGGACTAAATGCTAGTCTATGATGATAACAAACTTTGCTGGTAACAAAAACTTAACTCAATGCAATGCCCCTCTGCAATTTGTTATTTGATGAATAAATGTATATAACTATACTTTTAAAATAATAATGGGATTTATAAACTGGAAGCAAAAACCTAGATAATGAAAATTTATTTTGTAGTTAAAATATTTATTATTAAATACTGCAAATAATTTTTTAGCTTATTTATCCAAATATTATTTGAGGAATTATGTGAATTAAAAAAATAATTGAGATTTTGGTCATTTTTTATTCGTACAGTTCCATAGCAGAATGCAAGAAGCTTTCAAGATCACAATGAAGTAATTAGATACTAGATATATCCTCTAAACTACTCCCATTTAAGTTATCAGTGAATCATGCAATTTTAAGATAAAATTGCTTTTGAGATGATAAAAAAAGTTTCTGAGTGCAAAAGTTGTGGTTCATAAAAAAAACATAGTGATAAACTGGATTGAAGTGCAATGAAAGTTGATGAATGGAAATCACTTATTCAGTTAATAGTTTGTTATATTAGAAGCCTTTAATAAACTAGGTAATAAAGCACCTCAAATTATGAAATAACATGAAAAAGATAGATTATATCTTTTTTATATAAAATTATATTTTTAGGTTTCCTAATTGATTTAAAACCTTTGATTTCTCTTTGTTAAAATCATCAAATAAACCGTGCAATGATTAAGATAACACTGTCATATTAATGAAGGGAACATTTAGCACTGATCATAAATAATAACAAAAAATTATGAATTTTTGTTTTACTAAAGTTGTTACCAGAACAAATGTTTCATTAACAACCAAACTTAAATACCAATAAACAAAATAATAAATTATAATTGGTTGCTAAGTAATTATATTTAGATCAGTCTCTCTTTTACTGCTCAGCCCAAATTCTGTTTTAATTCCTTACTTGGCCCAAATTCTAATAAGTCACTTCAACCCATAACATATCTTTAACGAAACTCGTCGTTTTCTAACAAATCTTTATCGGGTCGGAATCGAAATGATTATATTGAGGTTAGTCATTTTCTGGACAGTACAAGCATGAACACTATAATATTTTTACCTTTCTCATCTTAACTTTATAAAAGTTTGATATATTTAAAATTGTTATATTTAATCCTATTTATATTCCAAACGCGATTATATAGTTCTACCTTATTGTTATGATGCATTTTTTTTATGGAAAAAAAAAATCTTATTATTATTTATTGTTAGGAAGTGAACTTTAAGCTTAATTCAATTATCTAAAAAAACGTCTTATCTCTAGTCGACATGGGATATTTAAGACACTCTCACGCCTAATGTATATTCATTTAGAGTATGAAACTAAACATTAAATAGTGACCCGAAAGTAGTCTAATAGTGAGTGACACAATAAACTCAAAAAATAACAAATATCTTGATAGCAAAAACCACAATAGACCAAACAAATAACAAATTTCACTAAAAAATGCTCAAACTTATGACTTTGATTCCATGTTAAAAAGTGACTTCTAACTCAACATTACAAAATCAGAATTAAATTTATATATATTTATATACTGTAACTCGCCTTTTATGTAGTCAATTTAAAATCTCCAACATAAATAATCATGCAAGAAGAAAACAATTTCTCTTTATTATAACTTCTCAACTCTTTCTAACTTACACATTAAGATGTATATTTATATTATTCTTCCGAATAATAACTTTTTTAATTTTGTTTTCATAATTTCATTGAATTATGATCGTAGACAATTTTAATATTTATTGACTGAGTTTTCGTGAACATGGTATGAGTAAATCGATCAATATAGTTCAATAATTTTTTTTGTTAAAATTTAAGTATAAATTTAAAGTTCCACAATAAGAAGAAGTTACCTGCCCAATGTAGAAGACGAGGTTTGGTTGAGAGGCCCAGGCCCAATTTCTTAACGGAATATTTGAAACATGGGCTTGGTCCCTTATATTAAGTTAGGAGGATTCGAGTACTAACAGCCGTTATTTATACTTAGCAGACTCGACCAACTTGAATATAACAAAAACATGTTTTATTAATAAAAGCGTAACACAGGCGCGATATCGTGCCTATGTGTATGATTTTTTAAATATGTATGATATTATATTAGTAGGTGATACTATTATAATGTTATTAAGGTAATATATATATATATATATATATATATATATATATATATATATATATTCAAAATTATATTTATTAAAAATAAAGTGAAATATATCAGATAAAATAATAACCATTGATAAATAAAGAAGAAGAGAAGAAGAGAGACAGTTGATTTTATAAAAAGTTTGTAAAAGTAACGGTCAATTTTTAAAAATTTAATAAATTATTATATTTAAAGGGTAAAATCGGTATTTTGAAAAGTGGACACAAAAAGGGGAATCCCCTTTATATATTACTAGCGAAAACACAGGCGCGGCAGCGCCTATGTGTTCGCTTTTTTTATGTAGCTATATGTATAATATTAAGAATAATCAATGACAATTTATGATGGGTATACTACGTAGATTGATTGAAAAAGAAAGCAGTAAATTACTAATTCGTAAGATTGTGTATCAACTAATATTTAATACATTTGATCAAGATTTGGGGTTAATGAGCTATATGTGATGAAGTCAATGGTAGTTGTCTATAAATATACAAACTATTTTAGTAGGTGTCTATAAATATACATTCGTTAAAAAACTGAAATATATATTTACTACATACATGATGTAGAAAAAAATTAGTAAATGAAAGTATCATACATTTACATCCTTAACCATTTCTTTAATTGAGAGGCCAAATAAAGATTGAGGTCTAGGACTCGTATACAACTGCTACTTGAGATGCAGTTGAAAGATTATACTGTGGTTGATTCGCAAGGCGCTCTTTAATGAGTTAAGAACATATCTAAATATTTGGTTCTTGAGCAAGTTGTCGAAATACATGCACAAAAGGATTGCACCGATGTAATATTTGTTGCAATTTATGAACAATAATTTGATGAAGTTGAGGGTTTTTCAACATTCTATTTTGTAATTCATGTTCAGTGTCATAAATGTACAATTGCAAAAATCGGGGTCTGGACCCATCATTTGGATAAAATCCTCTTATCCTATCATAGATTTCACCTTCAGCACGAAAACTATATATACCACGACTATTTGCTACTATAGTTTAATCCATATGAACACCAAGAGAAGTGAACGAAAAGACATGATTGTAACTTCTTATATGTTGTCTAAAATGTCTACTTTCAGATGTTTGATCTAAAAATATTTGAAGCAGCTCATGTGGAGGAGGGACACGTGGAAGTAACACTTTGCCACCAGAGCAACACATATTGCGTGATTCATGATAAAATAATCGTGCATGACAATATGGACATGTAGTTGGTGTAGGCAGTTCAAATTTGAGCAACGGAACCGTATTTGAAAAATTTCTAGTACTATTATGTGTTCGGGGGAATCTATGTAGCATATCTACATTATTGTGATAAATTGGAAGAATAATAAATAATGTAGTATTATAAATTGCAAAAGTATTAAAAATGCATTATTATAGCACAACATGTATTAATTATGGTAGAAAAAGATACTAATCAAGTTCAATGGTACCAAAATGAAGATTAACTATTGATGGAAATAGTTTACTAGCCATGTTGAATGGTACTGACGTGTGTATTACTTTGTCCTGCTTCATTATCATTACATCCTTCCAATCTTTGTGCAGGAACACCATAACCTGAGTAGTGTTAAATCAATGAAAAAAAGTGCATAATAAATAACCAATATCACCGTATTAAATAAAGAGCCAATTAAAAACCATGATAGATGGTAAAAAAGTATAATTATATCTTGATACACAAACAAAAAAGAAAAAAAGGAAAGCGAAAATTAACGACAACTTAAAAGTGTTTTATTATTCAACACTGTAATAAATTATATCAAAATCATAATTACGCATCCTAGAATAATAAATAAAAAAATGAAAATATTTTGTGACATGGAAAGTAAATAACATGGATTAAATATTGATGAATAAAGTTGACTAACCATGTTCAGTGTCAGTAATGTGCGTATTACTTGGTCCTGCTTCGTTATCATTATGTCATGGAAACCTTTGCGGGGTGAAATCATAACCTAATATTTAAAAAATAAGATAAATTGTATTTAAATCAAATATATACTTTACAGGAAAGAACTAAAAAGAATGTAAGCATACTCGAAAGGATTTTCTCGGCTAATGACATACAATAGTGATGAGGTGGGTTTAAACCTAAACAAATAAGTTGTATTCTACTTTTGCGTATAGAGTTAGATATAATTTTTTTTGTTTTAAGCGTAAGTAAATGTAATTATTTATGAAATATTTTTACGATTGTTATAATACATTATTGTTTATATACGTTTTTTTTATTGTTATACATAATACAAAGGATATTGTAACACCCCCGGATCCTCTTGGGCTTACCAGGCATCCCACCTGCCACCCTCAAACCGGTTGTGTTAGGTCTGCAGCCCAATACACCCCAACCCATCACCCTTCTCCGTCCATTCATACTGGGT
>Ga0214544_1007261_pt1 | contig 19597 bp, 10 predicted proteins | sample CNSS3metaG_FD_160074 | JGI IMG/M metagenome (GOLD analysis project Ga0214544, IMG submission 160074) | Root nodule microbial communities from cowpea collected in UCLA plant growth center, Los Angeles, California, USA - CNSS3 | ecosystem: Host-associated > Plants > Roots > Nodule | place: USA... | reverse complement strand
AGTGTACGCATTTATTTTGGATGACTGTATTAGATTATGTTGGCGTATGCTATCATCTGCTTCTGCACTATTAAAATCTGAATGTTTTGTTTAATAGTTTAAAAACTATAAAAACGGGATGTTACAAAAATAATTTACAGCAATTTGTTTTCTTACGCGCACATCGCAGATATTCTAAGCTTGATAATTTACTGGGGTTTGATAATTCTGTAACGAAATTGAAATTGTATTATTTTTAATGTTTGGATAAATTAAAATCTTAAAGGTGAAATTTTTTGGAGAATACAAGAGCATGAAGCTACGACATCATTACAAAAATTAATGTATGGTCTCATCTTAAAATTGTGTTAAATTCTTTTAGAATTCCCTTCAATCACGGAACTGAAACAAATAAGAATAATGCAGATGAATGATATCATACTGAAAGAAAGAAATAAAAACAAAGTATTGCAAAGACTTAATTAAACTTAGTCTTTCATAGAAATATATCCCAGGTCAGAGAGGGTTTTGTCACTATTTGCATGTTTACACAAAATATCATTCTTCTCTACTTAAATTTAATCTCTTTTTTTCGTATTATAGTATAAGTAGATTAAGATTATTTACATGTGCTCTAATTCCAAATTGATTTTACGTGTTAGAAAATTAAACACACTACTCACATAAAAGAAAAAAGAAATTAGCCTAAAGACTTTAAAATGTTAGTCTTTGTAATGTTGTCCGCTTTGTCGATTACAAAATTAGTTCAACAATGAAAACGAAAAGGGGAAAGAGATAAAATTATATTTCTAATAGTGCACCCATTTTATGGGTTAGAAAATAGCTCACTAATAACAAGGAAATAGAAAAAATGTATAACTGTCCAAAATTTTTAATCTTTCTAATTGTGCCCATTTTATGGAATAGAAAATTAGGTTGTCATATGCAAAGACTAAGCTATTTCAAAATGATGGATAGGTACAATATAATAAAGTAAACATAAAAACAACTCAACATACTATCATTCAAAATGTCTATCTTATTTATTTTTCTTTGGAAATTTTAGAAATTAATTTACATATCAGTCTATAAAAATAAGAAGGAATTAGCATAAGAATAAATAGAAATTAAGGAAATCAAGACTAAATTTATTGGATTTTATTTAATTATTAATGGTTAATGATTTTTAAATTTACTTAGCATAACCACTAACCTTTCCATTATTAGAATGAAAAATGTTGTATGGAAAATTGGTTTAGCGTGAAATTAACATGTTTGTAAAATTAACATGTTTAGCTTGAAATTAACATGCAAAAGGCGGTTTAGAACAAGTAAAAAAATGTCTGAATAGCCGAAGCAACAAACATGGCATTGAAACTAAGGAGGAATCCTTTGATGAAGAAACTTCAAAGATTGGATTTGGAGAGCTCGAACTTCATCAATTAAGGTTGCAACTCAGAGAAAACCCTCGGAGAAAGGAAATCTCAAGGTTGGATCATCACAGCAAGAAGTTTTAGTCACAAGAAAACCTTGCATTGGAAGAAATCTTGCTTCTAAAGTGTCGAGAATAAAGTTGAAACCACAAATATAGTATTATTCTATTTTAGGCAATTTTTTCAGATTCTTTTCTTAGGATTTCTCTCTAAACTTATTGTAATATCTTAAGAGAGTATGAGAGCGAAACAACTATTCCATATGCTTGTTAAGAAGGTCATTAAGTAGTTAAACTCTCTTATATTAAAATCGGATGTAATCTATTATGGTTCTATGTATTGTTATTATTTTATCTATGATATTATTGTTATTCATCGTTAATGATTTGGTTTGTGTTCTTATGTTTGGTTGAATCGATTATTCATCTTAATTAACTTATTTGGATTTAGTTGAAAAATTGATCTTCAATCTAAAGTTCAATCTAAAGTCCAATCAATTGGTGCTAATTGGTGCACTTCTTCCTGTTCCAGTGTGGTTCTTTGTTGGCAAAAAACCCAACCAGAAGTGGATTGAACTCATCAATCTCGGTGTTTTGTTGGTGCTATTCCTCCAGCCAGAATGTGAACCGTTGGAATCTTCTTTTCTACATTTACAACAAGTCATAGTGGGCTCGCCACACTTACATTCTCTCAGCTGCATTAGATTTAGGACTTGCTTTCATGGGTGTGCTTCTCTACTTCGCCCTCCAAACTTATGACCTTTTAGGTCCAACTTGGTGGGGTGCCGATGCTGTCCATCTCTATCTGACACCCATCATCACCTTCGAAAGTTTCCTTCTTCATCTTCATAAGTATATAGATAATGTCTTTTATTTCTTTCTTATTTTCTATCTTCTTCTATTGTATAAACCTAATCTAGTACCAGGTTGAACAAGTTGTACATATCGTTTATGTTTGTTGCACCGACACAATTTGTATTGATGTAGACTACTATGTTTGAATTCCATCATTTTCTATTAATGCAATCAAACTTGTTCAAAGAACTTTGCTTAAAGTTCAACTTTCGTCCTCATTGATCGTCAGTTATACCCGCAAATCTGCCCGAGTCGCGTACTCTGCCAACATGGCACCAGCGGGGTTTCAAAACCGCCAAATAATACTGAGTTTCAAAAATCTCAGACAAGTTTTAAAACTTCAAGTAATAGTGGATTTCAAAATCTTTGAGGAATAACTGGAGTTTCAAACATAACAGGCAGAAATCAGGGTTTCAAATATATTTTAATTGAAAAAAAATAAAAAATTCTTATTATTATTACATTATATTATTTTTAATATTTAAAATTAATTTTATTTAAAAACAAGTGATTTAACTATGGTCTCAAATCTCTTGTGTATTATGTGTTGATGAGAAAGTTAAAATAAAAAAAAAAACATTTTGATTTATGAAGTATAAGGACTCCTTTTTAATGCAGTGTTGTAAGATATTTAACTATAATTTTGATGTATTTATGCTTGAAACTGTTTTAAGAGTTAATTGACATTTCATCTATCTATCATATATGTTAGTGAAAATTGAAATTACATTAATCATTATTTTAATATATCCTAAATTATTTTAAATCATTAAATTTTTATTAAACTTATTGGTTTGACATAGTTAATAAATTTAGTTTTTCTCTAGAATTAAACATGTGTTTGGTTTTTAATTTTTAGTAAAAATTAAAATTATTCTTTTTTCAAAATTTTGACACAATTAAATTTTGATCCAATTAAATTCATATCTTTAGAAATACGTGAAATTAGTTTTTTTAACAAAATCTATTAATTAAACATCAAATAAATTAAAACAAAATTTAATTAAAAAAATTAAATTTATGTATTTCGAAAATTAAAAAATTAAATTAGATTAAAATTTCAAAAATGAATTAATTATAATTTTCACTTAAAATTTAAGAGAAAAAAAAACATATTTAATTTTATTTTAATGATCAACTCATAAAACATAGATTCAGAGTGATATATTTCAAGAAGTTTAAAAAACATAAACAATTGATTCAGATGTTCATACACTTCTCCACTCTTCTATGTACTTCACTTAAATCTTACATCTGAACATAAAACACGTCCATAGAGCATAAAAAACATTAATATTGAAACCTAAAACAAGTAAAATTGGGAGAGAGTGTAATTGAGAACATAACTGCACTAAGGTACTTTTCTTGATGAATCAGATAACTGTGTACTTCCTAACTGTTTCATGATCAATCAGATACTTTTCTTTCTTTGATGAAACATGAAAACCAACACTCTTTAGGGATGCTTTTACTTTCACCTTTGACGAGGCTTCACATATCCCAAATGAAATCCTAAAGTGATTCCAACGATGTATATTGTTGAGGGGCCATACCAAACGACCATAGTTCTCCTTAGTCAGCCACACATGACTTCTGTCCAATGAATCAAAACCCCTTTCTCTCGCAAGTATCCTCTGGTCATTGATTATAATCTCGTATACACATGAAAGAATGCCGGTTGTAATAACATCTTTGTCCAACTCAAAAACTGCACCAAAAAACATATCCACTGCCTTACCATACAACCTTGAAGACACCTCAAGAGAAATTAAACCATTAGTACTTTGTTGATGAAACCAATCAGGGATGCTGCTACCCGGAAGCATAACTTCACGAACCGATTCCTAAAGCATAAAATTTAGTTTTAAGGTTTTGATAATTTTGTGGAAGAACACATACAAAGCATATACGTAGTGTACCTCATGGTATAAGAGATTTGTTATGTGGTCCTGGAACTGTTTATCGATCAGTTTAGAACAGTTAATGAACATCATTTGAGAAAACCTTGGTAAATTTGATGAGTTGAATAGTGTTGGAAAGCTTTCCAATGATCTACAATTGGTTGTGTTTATATATTCTGTATTTAGTGGAAGATTTGGAAGTTCCTTGAGCTGAAAGCAGTCACTGAGACCAATTGCAGTAAGGTGTTGCAAATTATGAAGGGTACTAGGGAGATGTTCAAGCTTTTTGCAAGAATCTAAGAGTAAGGTTTTTAGCCCATTTAGATATTCAATTGATTGTGGTAGTTCTTTTATGGAAGTCCCTTGGAGAAGGAGTTTTTCAAGATGCACCATTCTTTCAACAATCTCAGGGAACTTTCTAACTTTTGAGCAGCCAGTAAGGATAAGAGTACGTAAAGATTTCAACTTGAAACAACTTGGGAGGATCTTCAGATTAGAGCACAACAAGATGTCTAAAGTAACAAGTTTATCAAGAGATCCCACGGACTCATGTACCTTAGTTAAACTCTTGCAGTGGTCTAGGCTCAGACTCTCGAGGTTTGGAATCATTGAAAAGTCTGGAATTTCAGTGAGGTGCTCACAGCAGCTAAAGGATACAAGTTTCAAATCTCTGAAAATCTGAGGAAGATTAAACAACATTAATAAAACAAAATGAAAGACAATTATCACCATTAGTAAACTACAAACAACAACCCTTGACATTTAGAATAGAATTGTCAATTTGGGTCAGTTCAGAGGGTTGATCCTGATCCATGTGGGTTGGAGCCAAAAGAGTCCATAAAACCAAAAACTCCTCATTAAAAAATGTTTACAAAGTCAAAAAACTCACAAAAATCTTGTAGGTGAGTGTCACGGACTTTCTTTTTAAGCATGAAATATATATATATATATATATATATATATATATATATATATATATATATATATATATTTTAGATATATTATTAAACTTTTGATTAGAACTGGTCTGTCTCAGTTTTCAGTCTGGACTGGTCTAAGATGACTCAATTCGATCTTTAACTCAAACTCAAGGGATTATTTTTAAGAATTAATTAAAGTTTTTGATTGGAGTCAAATCCACCTTAATCTTGTCTCTAACCCACTTGAGAAGGATTTTGGACCTGTAACTTTTTTTTTGTCCCCTCATTTGAGACTCCCTAAGAGGGGTTTAATGAAGGTTAAGCAAGGGCTAGTCCACGAGGCAGTAGTCAAATTGACACCTCAATTTAAAAGTTCATTACATTCATTGAGAAAATGGTGTATACCTTAATTCCGTTCCACAAGGTTTTCATGAGACCATCAGTCAACTTCAAAGAAACAAGCCTCTTCGGTTGGAAGGTTGGTGGTAGAGTTGAAGAAGGGTATCCGGGCCAATCAATTAATCTTAGCTCATCAGATAAATATCGAATGTCATGTGAAATCTGTGCATTATTGATCATAAGAAGTCTAAGTCTTTTCATTTTTGTGAATGCTTTTCCACTTATGCTGACATGTTCATTTGGTTCTGGTAGATCTAGCTTTATTCCTTCAATGTTATTAGTTCCCTAGTGACAGATAACAATCCACACAAAAATAGTTAGGTACATTATGAGTGAATCTTTGAAGTTGCATAGTTGCATAAATATGTTCAAGGAAAAGTGTATACCATATTTTGGTTCAATACATGAAGAACATCCTCATGAAACCAGAGTCTGCTACGCTTACCAGGCTCTTTGGGAGATTCACAACGAACAATTTCCTTAGCCATTTCCTGCAGCAACTCATGCATCCAAAGCTTGTTCAGTTCTACAGTAATGAGAGACTTATCTCTTAAAACTCGAATCCCAATATCCGAGTGGAAGTCACAACCATCTAATATCATTTTCACATACTCTTTGTCCTCTCCCTTAAAGAAACATGCAATATCCAGAAATATGGCTTTCTCATTCTCTTCCAACCCATCAAAGCTGATTTTAAGTACTTCATAAATCTGCTTATTTGGAACTTTTCCCAGTTTAGCCAATGCACTAACCCATTCTGCTCTAGCTCTACCACACAGGTGAGACCCCAAAACTGTTAGTGCCAATGGCAAGCCCTTGGCATGGTTTATTATGTGTAAGGAAAGTTCCTCATAATTTGTTGGAGGAAAGGGTTTTTTGAAAGCAAACCAACTGAACAATTCAAGAGCATGGCCATGACTTAATTCCTTGACCTTGTAAGCTGCTTCCACGTTGTGAACAATTAGCAAATGCTCATCTCTAGTTGTTATGATGATTCTGCTTCCTGCTCCAAACCAACTACATTCCCCGACCAAACACTCCAGTTGCTGCACTGAATCAACATCATCAACCACTATGAGAACCTTTTTACAATAAAGTTTGGTTTTTATCAGATTAATTCCTCTATCCTTGTTTCCCACTTTAAAATCTCCATATTTGAAAACCTCTGAAAGAAGTGCTTCTTGTAGTTGAACCATGCCAAGTCTTTGATTCGAAACTTCTCTAACATTTGCAATGAAAGCACTAGCTTCATACTCATTAGCAATGTGGTTATAAACAGCTTTAGCAGCAGTAGTTTTCCCTATTCCCCCAATGCCATAGATTCCGAGAAACCGCACATCATCTAATCCAGTTTCCAAAAGTGATTTAATATCTTCCACTACTGAATCCAGTCCAACAGCATGTTTAGCTACATTGAGAGGTGTGTGGTTCAACTTGCTCAATATCTCTTCAACAATTCTTTTCACAAACTTAGATTCCAACCTGCCACATAAAACCAAAATGACTTCAAACTATGTTGTAAACTACAACAATGAATGACATTTACCATCATACATCATCTTCAGTTCAAAATCTTAAAGCGATAAATTTATGTCTTTCTACTTATATATATATACTGAACAAAAAGCATGGAACAGAAGAAGGGTAAGTAATCTCTTAAAGGATACATACCCATCTTCTATGTGCCACCCAGACAAAGTACTTACTTCGCATAACGCTGCTCTCCACCTTTTCACCTTGTCCACATCATCCCTAAACATGTCTTCATGGTTGGTCAAAGCTTCTTCAAAGCTTCCCTTTTGTTCTCTCACCTGAGATGGATTAATGTGATAGAAAACAGGCAAAACAAGATGAGCTTTGGAATTCTTACACTCAATGATCTTAAGGAGTTCATCTAAGCAAGAGGTGGAAGAAGCATATGTCTTGGATAATACAACAACTGATATCCTTGAGCCTTCAATAGCACAAAAAAGTGAAGGTGAAATTTTTTCTCCCTTCTTCAGTTCTTTGTAGTCTATGAAAGTGTTAACTCCTTTCTGACAAAGAGCATCATGGAGATGGCTTGTGAAACCCTTTCGGGTATCATCCCCTCTAAAGCTCAAGAACACATCATACTTCCTCTCGTAGGACTCACAACTCAAACCCATTCTTCCAGTTTTAGAAACTAAATGGAATTTATGTTGGTTATGAGCACAATTTGCAACAGAACTATGTAACGAATGTTTATACGTAGGAGATTCAATATTGACTAGAGATTAATAATAATCTATACTATATAACTGGCTGCAAAAACTTAATATAAATAATGGTAAAACTTTGGGAGAGTCGTGATGATCCGCTATGGCGTCATATCTATAAGATTATACACTCTTGGATACATGGTATTATAAGAAGTAAATATCCACGTCTTTTCTTTAATAATAACGTAGCCATTTATTAGTTTTTCATCTTCACTATGAATAAATTATGTAGTCTTTTGCAGAGCAAAGCAAATTCAAAGGTTCTTTTCAAAAATGAAGGCACACTGATGATGTAAGAATTAACCAAATGGCGTTTCGTAGGATTAAGGGCCGTGAGCCAACTTATTATAACAAAATATTTGAGACGTTGTAAAAATTCCACGTTCTCCCTCTTGATCAATGGCCACCACATCTCGATTCAGCCAGAACCTTTAAATAATTTTTACTCTTTGACTACGAAAATCCACAGTTTGTTCCAACCCTACTCAAATTCTTAATCACGAACAAGTATAGCGTTCTCGAGATATTATAGAAATTTGTCTCTGTTTTATTTTTAAAAGACACCTCAGGTATCAAAGAGAATATTTAAATTACATTTGACATCAATTCTGAATGATATAAAATTTCTTGAACATACCGAAACACAATCAAATTAAGCAGATCAGACAGAGATGAATGGCTGATTTTGTTTATCCTATTTAAACAGACAGCAAAAGTTATATTTAATTAAAGTAATGTTTTATTAACTCTTTTCTACACTTTAAATGCGTTTTTAGTTTACATGGATTTCTTATTGCTCGTCTATATTATGAGTTAGTATAAAATTAACATTAAAATATATTGTAAAGACTCTTTATAAACAGTCACACTTCACTATTAAAAAATATTTTATTAATAATTATTTTTTAACCAATTTATAAAATAAAAAATTATTAATTACTAAAATAATAATTATTATAAATAAAAATTATAATTAATTTCTAAATTGATATTTTAAATATTATTTGTTCCTCGTATCCTTATACGACATAATCTTCCCTTTTAAAACTTTAATTGTTCAAAATTTGATCGTGTAAAACATTTCTTTGAAAGGACAGGAACCCTCCATTTTATTGTGGTGGGTAAAGGCATAAAATATTGGTTTAATTATGTCTTTGGTCTCTATTTTAGAGTCAAAATCTCAAAATGGTACCCAAATTCTTAAAAGTCTCAAAATAGTTCCCTTTTTTATTGAAATGTCTCACGTTTGCCCTCTTCGTTAAGTCAAGGTTGACGCTGTTAGAGGGAGTGCCACGTGTCAGTTCCTCGATTTTTTGAATTTTTTTTGAATTTTTTTTTATTTTTTGAATTTTTTTAAAAAAATCAAAAAATTGCCACGTGTCAAGCTACCATCGTGCCACGTGGCAATAACAGAGTGACGTGGCAGTGTCAGTGACACATGTCAGTACTACGCCAAGTGTCATTTTCTTATTCTCAATTTGGTCCCTTTATTTTAATTTGTCTCAATTTAGTCCCAAATTTTGTAAAAATTAGCAATTTTGTTCCTCTTCAAATTGAAACACAACTTAATTTTATATAAATGTTATATAAATATTTTTATTAAATTTGATATTTTTATTCAAATTGTTATTTTTATTATATATTTTTAACATAGCTAAATTTATTTAAAATTATGTTTTACATTCGACTTTACTTAAAATTGTTTTCAAATTTTAAATTTATATGTGTTTTATTGTTACATGAACTAGTTAATTTATGAATTTTTTTCTATTAACATTATTTTCTATTAGCAACTTTTAAACCATTTTAAATAAAGTTAAATGTAAAATATTAACTAAATGAACTTAATTTGGTGAAAAATATTTACTTGAAATATAAATTTTGATGGAAATATTTGTGTACATTTATATAGAAATTAAATTTGATTTCAATTTGGAGAGGGACAAAATTGCTAATTTTTACAAAAATTGGGACTAAATTGAGACAAATTAAAATAAAGGGACCAAATTGAGACTAAGGAAATGACATGTGGCGTAATACTGACACGTGTCACTATCACTGTCACGTGGCACGATGACAACTTGACACGTGGCAATTTTTTGATTTTTTTAAAAAATTCAAAAAAAAAATCAAAATAAATAAAAAATCAAAAAATAAAAAAATAAAAAAATAAATAAAAAATCGAGGAACTGACACGTGGCATTCCCTCTAACAGCGTCAACCTTGACTTAACGGAAAGGGCAAATGTAAGACGTTTTAACAAAAGAGGGGACCATTTTGAGACTTTTAAGAATTTGGGTACCATTTTGAGATTTTGACTCCAACATAGGGACCAAAGGCATAATTAAACCTAAAATATTTGAATTTCAATTTAATGATGTTAGAGGCATGAATAAGTTTCAGATGAAAAAGTATTCAGATGAAAAAGTGTGGAAGAAAGAAAGAAATTCTGATCTTACATTTAAAATATATAGTTGAAATTAAATTTAATCAGAATATTTTTTACCGTTAATTATTTTAATACTTTTCTTCTTCCCCACTTTTTTGGCGTTCCAAGACAAAAATCTTGTGTTAAGTAAATAACACAAGTTCTGTATTATTAACTTAATTCTAGCTTTTTTTTTAATCCAATCTCAATAGATAATTAATTTTAAAAAAACGAACTACTAGATTTTATTCAAAATATAAATAATTTACAGTAAATTTGTTTTCTAACACCCACTTCACAGAGATTTACTGGGGTTTGATAATTTTGTAACAAAATTGAAATTGTGTTATTTTTTATGTTTGGATAAATTAAAATCTTAAATTTTTTTTTTTTGTTGGAGAATACAAGAGCATGAAGCTAAGATGTCATTACAAAATTTAATTATGGTCTCATCTTAAAATTGTGTTAAATTCTTTTAGAACTCTCTTCGATCACGGAATTGGATTCCTCCCTGAAACGAATAAAAATAATGCAGATGGATGACATCATATTGAAAGAAAGAAATAAAAACAAAGTATTGCAAAGACTTAATTAAATTTAGTCTTTCATAGAAATAAACCTCACACCATTACAAGACATCACATAGTAATATGTATTATTTCAGAGAGGGTTTGGTCACTATTTGCATTTAAAAAATATATAATAATTCTTCTCTACTTAAATTTAATCTTATTATTATTATTATTATTATTATTATTATTATTATTATTATTATTATTATTATTATTATTATTTTTCTCTTATTATAATATAAGTCGATTAAGATTAGTTTACATGCGCTCTAAATTCTTTTTACATGTTAAAAAACTTAAGCGCACGACTCACAATAAAAAGAAAAAAAGGATTTAGTCTTTAAAATGTTAGTCTTTCTAATGTTATTGACTTTGATGATTGCAAAATTAGTTCTTCAATAAAAACGAAAAGGGGAAAGAGATAAATTGATGGAGATGCTTTGAGTCGTTGATATTTCTAGTAACACATTTTATGGGTTAGAAAATAGCTCACTAGTAACAAGGAAATAGAAAAAAATGTATTACTAGTCCAAAATTTTTAGTCTTTCTAATTGTGCCCATTTTATGGATTAGAAGATTAGGTTGTCATATGCAAAGACTAAGCTATTTCAAAGATGGAGTTGTTTGTTCCTTATGTGTTAATAATCAAACAATAGAAAAATTATTTTTTCTAGCAGAAGCACACCAATAAAATAAGAGTAAAAATAAAAGTTTAACATAAGTATCCAAGTAATAGATTTATTGAATTGTAGTAACAACACTTAAATTTACTCTTCATATTTATAGTAGACTTATCCTTTTCCATTCTTCATATTTATTGATATTTATTTATATGAGACTTTAACAAATACTCACTTAAGAGTTGTGGCCAAATATTTTGTCTCCCAAGTTTCACCAACTTAAGTCCCTACCTTTATCCTCACAAAACATACGTAGATGGAGAACACATAATACAAAACTATAATTTGGAAACTTGGCATTTAAAAGGAGAGTGTTTCTATAATTGGCCTTTCATACAAGACACAATACATAGTAGTTTTCAATTATTCATGTGAGATGTTCAAAATGTACTTATATACACTTAGGTCTGTCACTCGGTGTACATCTTTGATCCCATGCAATTGTTGTCATCTCAAAAAAAAATATTTTTCCTCATTTTTCGTTATGTTTGTTTGGTTTTGCAAGTATTTCCAAATAATTCAAAAAATACAAAAAACAACATAAAATTTTCAAAAACTAAAATTTACAGTAAATTTTTTTTTAATTAATCCAATCTGAATAGATAATTAGTTTTTTTTTAAAAAAAAAAAACTAACTTCTATATGTTATTCACAATAAAAATAATTTACAGTAAATTTGTTTACACACCCTTCACAGAGTTTCTAAGCTTGATAATCTACTGGGGTTTGATAATTTTGTAACAAAATTGAAATTGTGTTATTTTTAATGTTTGAATAAATTAAAATCTTAAAGTTGAAATTTTTTTGGAGAATACAAGAGCATGCAGCTAAGATATCATTACAAAAATTAAGTTATTGTCTGATCTTAAAATTGTGTTAAATTCTTTTAGAAGTCTCTTCAATCACGGAACTGATTGCTCCCTGAAACCAATAAGAATAATGCAGATGAATGATATCAGATTGAAAGAAAGAAATAAAAGCAAAGTATAAGACTTAATTAAACTTGGTCTTTCATAGAAATATATCCCAGGTCAGAGAGGGTTTTGTCACTATTTGCATGTTTACAAAAAAATCATTCTTCTCTACTAAAAAAAATCTGTGTTTTTGGTGTTATAGTATAAGTAGATTAAGATTATTTACATGTGCTCTAATTCCAAATTCATTTTAGTTGTTAGAAAATTAAGCGCAGTACTCACATAAAAGAAAAAAGAAATTAGCCTAAAGACTTTAAAATGTTAGTCTTTGTAATGTTGTCCGCTTTGTCGATTACAAAATTAGTTCATCAATGAAAACGAAAAGGGGAAAGAGATCAAATTGATAGAGACGCTAAGAGTTGTTGATATTTCTAATAGTGCACCCATTTTATGGGTTAGAAAATAGGTCACTAATAACAAAGAAATAGAAAAATGAATAACTGTCCATAACTTTTAATCTTTCTAATTGTACCCATTTTATGGAATAGAAAATTAGGTTGTCATATGCAAAGACTAAGCTATTTCAAATATGGAGTTGTTTGTTCTTCATGTAATCCATTTTACGGGCTAAAAAAAAGTTATGGATACACTACAATAAAAATCACTTTAGACAATGACATAAAATTATGATCTAAATTATAAAAATCATAGTCTAAAGATTAAATTACAGTGTTTTAGACATGGTATAGATAAGTGTAATTATAGGTAATAGACAACGATTTTTAGTATGAAAATACTTTTAAAATCGTTACTTAAAATCATCATAATAAACAATAGTTTTTCAGGTTAATTTTAGACCTCACCTATATTTTTAGACTATATTTCTATTGGTTTTGCCCACATAATTTAAAGCAACAATTCTATTATCACAAGCTTTTATGATATTTATACAACATTTATAAAAATGTTGTTTATTATATGTTTAGGCCACATTTATTTAATTGTTGTCTAATTTAGTGTGGTCTAAATTACAAAATATTGTAGTGATAGGTACAATATAATAAAGTAAACATAAAAACAACTCAACATACTATATCATTCAAAATGTCTATCTTATTTATTTTTCTTTGGAAATTTTAGAAATTAATTTACATATTAGCCTATAAAAAGAAGAAGGAATTAGCATAAGAATAAATAGAAATTAAGGAAATCAAGACTAAATTTATTGGATTTTATTTAATTATTAATGGTTAGTGATTTTTAAATTTACTTAGCATAACCACCAACCTTTCCATTATTAGAATGAAAAATGTTGTATGGAAAATTGGTTTAGCGTGAAATTCACATGTTTGTGAAATTAACATGTTTAGCGTGAAATTAACATGGAAAAGGCGGTTTAGAACAAGTAAAAAAATGGTCTGAATAGCTGAAGCAACAAACATGGCATTGAAGCTAAGGAGGAATCCTTTGATGAAGAAACTTCAAAGATCGGATTTGGAGAGCTCGAACTTCATCAATAAAAGTTGCAACCCAAAGAAAACTCTCGTAGGAAGGAAATATCAAGATTGGATTATTAGAGCAAGAAGTTTTAGTCACAAAAAAACCTCGCATAGAAGGAAAACTTCTGAAGCGTTGAGAATAAAGTTGAAGCCACAAGTGTATTTTCTATAAAAATATAGTATTATTCTATTTTAGGCAATTTCTTTAGATTCTTTTCTTAGGATTTCTCTCTAAACTTATTGTAATATCTTAGGAAAGTATGAGAAGGAAACAACTATTCCATATGCTTGTTAGGAACGTCATCAACATGAGTAGTTAAACTCTCTTATATTAAAATTGGATGTAATCTATTATGGTTCTATGTATTGCTATTATTTATCTATGATATTTTCTGCTATTCATCGTTAATGATTTGGTCTGTGTTCTTATGTTTGGATGAATTGATCATTCATCTTATTTAAGTGATTTGGATTGAGTTATAAAACTAATCTTTAATCTAAGTCCAACCAAGTCATCTAATTTGTTTAGATGTTAGGAGTATATTTAAATGTTTTATTTGAGTTCAAAGTTTTGCAGTTAAAGCAAAGGTTTATGCATCAACGTTTGAGGAATCAATGTTGTGCTTGAGATCCTTAGGGTCTAAACTTAATGAATTGATTTAGACATACCTTAGAACTTTTAGTAGCAATGAATGATTGTTCCACTATTTGATAAAACAGTAAAATTACAATTAATGAAGATAGATGAATTTCAATCTCAATATTTATCTATTGATTACTTTCAATCTTTTACTATCTGTCGTAACCGAAATCGTGACGGGACGACGAACCAAAAAGAAACGGGTTTGAAAAGAGATTTGTGAGTACCCACCATAGTTATTATGGAAAACTATGGAAAACCATACAAATAAGACAAGTCTGCGAAAAAAACAAATTTTGAATCCGGGAGTTGGTTACGCGTAGGGAAGGTATTAGCACCATATCGCGCCCGCCCACCCGAGGGCGGTACCTTTAATTAAAAATGCAAAGTTAATGTGGTTTTTCAAAATGTTAATTTTCCCCAAAAATAATGAGACCAAAAATACTAAAAAGAAACAAAAATATTATTTTATTTTTTTTGGGCCCGACAAGGATTGACCTTAGTCCTACGTATTCTCATTCAAAATGAGAAATCAGGGATATGTAATTCTTTAGAAGATATATGGAAGACAAAGAAAATGATTTGATTTTTTGAAGGTGAACCTGACAAGGACTGGCCTCTCTCCTACGTATCTCACGGTGGAGAATCAAGGATAACATAGTTCTTAAAAGGCTTGTTTGTTTGAAAATGTTGATGTTTTTTATATTTTGGAATTTTACATTTTTTTGGTATTTTTGAATTACTTGAAAATATGTGTCGCATGACACGAGCGGTCGAACAGACACTAAAAGAGAAAGAAAACTATTTTTGATATTTTTAGAAAATAAGTGTCACACGGTGCGAGCGACCGGACATACACAATGAAGTAAAAGAAAACATTTTTATTTTTTGATTTTTTCTATTTTTTGCAATTTTTTATAATTTGCAAATATTTTGTTTTTTTTTAAATAACAAAAATAAATAAATAAATAAATAAAAGGATGAAATTATTTAAGAAGGATAAAAGTGAAAAATAAAATATGAGAGTGCATGAGCAATTAGTAAGAGGTACATAAAGTAAATGAGGTGTGTTTATTAAAAGGTGGGGATATAACAAGTAAAAGCTGAAAATAGAGTAAAAGCTGAAAATAGAGTAAAAAAAAGAAATGTGTGAAATTTGGGGGTGCAAACAGCAAACACAATTAGATCCAAAACAAACGGTGCGAGATCAGCAACTATGGAGGTGCACAAAGGAGTTTCCAAAGCAAAGGAGGGTGAGAGAAATGAGTTAAAGGTGCGGGAAGTAAAGAAAGAAAAGAAGCCCAAAAATGACAATAAAACGTGGGGAGTAAGATCAGTAAAACAGGATGCTGCACAAAGAAAGAGGAAATACACATCAGGCCACACATAAAAGTAAGGTGCAAAGATTGAAAAATAGGAGTGTGCAGAGCAGAAACGTTCAGCCCAAGTCCTTCATGTGTGCAAAGACCCCAACTCCCGTGGGTATTCATCTTCTTCACGAACAGAAACCTACAAAAGAAGCCCAAAAATGACAATAAAACGTGGGGAGTAAGATCAGTAAAACAGGATGCTGCACAAAGAAAGAGGAAATACACATCAGGCCACACATAAAAGTAAGGTGCAAAGATTGAAAAATAGGAGTGTGCAGAGCAAAAACGTTCAGCCCAAGTCCTTCATGTGTGCAAAGACCCCAACTCCCGTGGGTATTCATCTTCTTCACGAACAGAAACCTACAGGGGTTTCTTCCCTTCTCCTACATGTGCTCGGACCAACAATATCACCCTCCATTCACGGCAGCCTCTCCTTCTCGACACCACCACAACTCCAACCCCTGTCACCGTTCACCTCTGTCTCTGCTTCACCGCGCCACCACCACAACTCCAAACCCTGGGACTGCGTCTGCATTTTAGCCGCCACCAACGACCTCCGCCGGAGGCTCGACGTCTTCGTTCTCGCGCACCACAGAACCAGTTGGCTACTGCGTCTTTCGCGGCTCTGACGACCAACCAACGTCGCTGCCACCACCTCCGTTTCACACCGGAGCCGTCGCCGTACCGGCCACCGTGATTGGGACACACGAGCACCATGGAAACCCAACCCCTGGCCTTCGCGACCAAGATCGCCTCCGCTGCGCCCCAAGCCTCTCATTCTTCTTCTTGCGCGAGTCACCAAGGTTTGGAATCCGCATCACAGAACCCCACTACAGTGCTCCCAACCGTGACGGAGCCCCAAGCCTCTCATTCTTCTCTCTTCTCTGTTTCTCTGTTCTGGAATTTGGATTTTTGGGTTTTGAGACGCGAGGGTTTGGTGTGTTATGAAAACGTTGGAGCGGTGGCTAACAATGGAGGATAGTAAATCTGCTTTTTATTTGGTTTTTTATGCAGGTGAATGTGAAAATGATGATGGAAGAATCGTGTGTTTGTGTTGAGTGCGACGGGAAGAAGGTGGTGATAAGTTTTCTGGTGTATTAATGATCCAAACTGTGTTAGGATGAACGAGTAAAAATGGTGAGAATCTGTTTGGTTATGTGGTGATGAATGATGGTGAAACAGAGAGGATGATGGGGTAGTGGATGAAACTGGTTTGGGTGTTACGCTTGCACAGGTGAAGAGAGAGAATGAAGCGTGTAAAGTATGAAGGTGGTATTGTGGATTTGGTTGAGTATTGAGTAATTTTCAATTGAGTGTATTGCTGCTTTTGATTTTATCAGTGTACAAAACAGGGGAGTTTGGGGTGTTGAAATAATTGATTGAGGTGGTCAAATAATTGTTCATTTCATGTATATAATATTTGTGAAAGTCCTAACATTATGATTTTTTACAGATATGTATTTTTGTCATTGTTGTAAAGCGAAGTTCATTGGTGCTTTGAACGAAAAGTTAACTGTGGCACAAAAGGAGTATATTGCAAGCACCCCGTTTTGGTGGTTTACGATGTTAAAGCAATCATTGAAGATAAGTAGAAACGTTTTATCTCACTTATGTAGTAGATGGGTTGAAAGGAGGGGTGGTTTTGATGTTGGTGGTGAAGTGGTTGAGTTTAGTTTATTAGACGTTTGTTTAGGGTTAGGATTGAGGATGGTCGGTGAAAAAATTGATTTAAATGAGGAAGTTGTGGAGAGTGAGACGTGGAATACTTTTGGGCGTCAAAGAGTTGATGTTAAGTTCATATATGACTTTTTGATGAAATTTGATGATGATGTTGGTGATGTTGAATTATTTTGCAAGCTATATGTTGTGTTAGGAATTTCAGAGTTCTTGCTTGCAAGTAAAAAGGGTTGTGTTTTCCCCGTTATTTTTAAAGTTGTTGATGACATGGAAAATATTGGGAAATATAATTGGGGTACATTAGTGTATGAGTATTTGGTGTTTAGCTTGTGTAGTGCTTCGTTGGCGTTGCAGAACGAACCAAGTCGATTTGAGTTTTATGTGGTTGGATGTGCGTATTTGCTTGAGGTAAATTCATTTATTATTTGTAGTGTTGTTTACATATGGATTTTATTTTCCATAAATTGATTTTATTAATGGTTTTTTTTTTCAGTTATGGTCATTTGATCATTTGGTTGTTTACCAATCAATGTTCAATTGTAAGATGAACTTGTTCCCACGGTTGTTGTATTGGATGAATGTGAGCGTGGGTGACAAGGTCATGAAGACTGCGTTTGATCACGACATGGTTTGGACGTGTTTAACTACATTAGTTATGTTTGCTAGCTGTAACGTTTTATTGAAGTAAGACATGTGTTTTGTTGTGTAGGCTATTGTTGATGTGGCGGTGTCAAAGGAAGAACTTGATCATGCTATTGTAAGAGAAGCATTTGAACATTTCGGCACTGAATTCAAAACCCAAGAATTGAAGGACAAGGAAGAGCTACAGAGTTTGGTAGAACATCATGAAGCAGAGATAGCTGATTTGGAACAATCTATGTCCGCATTGGATGAGTTGGTTGCAAATTGGAAGGGTCAACAACCGAAGGATGATGTCCGAGATGAAGTTGGTGATGATGTCTTCATTGATCCACGTGCATCCGTAATGACAGATGAAAAATATGATGGTGCACAACAAAGCAATATGTATGACCGTATGAAGGCCCGACCTAGGATGCGGTTCAAGAGTGTTGCCACAAAGACACCATATTCTGTTTATGGAAAGAACAAGTTGAAATCACTGCAAATTGGTTAATTTTGTTAATTTGAAAACACCATTGGTATTTGATTTAGAGTTATTTAACAATGTTTGTTTTGGATTGATTTTACAGGACAAAGTATGTCCGTGATTCTGTTATGTGTATTTGTGTTTCAAAATGTATGTTGCAGGTTTATAGATCTTTTGCATTTATTTTGTGCATCAGTAATATTTTTTTGTTTACAGCCTGGTTGAACCAAATTATATAACAGAACACCCCACTTCATATCACTTCACTCCCCAATTTGAGCACTTGTACTCCCTACTTGATAACGTAATTGATACTTCATAGAACAATTTATTTCGTACATAAAATAAAAGTGGTTCTTATAACTGTTTTTCGTATTTTGGGTTGGTCATAATTAAATTAAAAATTAATTGGTTAACATAATTCAGAAATTTAAGATGGTTACTAAAAGCTGTTACTGTGAACCAGAATATATAACACCACTCCCTTTGTAGTATAGTTTTACTCCCCATTTTGTAAAGCAATTGGAAGTTTAAAGAACATTTAATTTCCTTCCAAAATTAAAATAAAATGATATTAAAACTACTATCGTAAATTTTGATTGGTCATAATTAAAATAAAATATTTAATTGGGTCATAAAATTCAGAAAATTTAGATGGTTGTTAAACCTGGCACGCTGGACCAGAATATATACCACCACTCCCCATTTGGGAAAGCTTTACTCCCCACTTTTGAACGCAATTGGAAGTTTAAAGATCAATTGATTTCCTTCCAAAATTAAAATGATATTAAAACTGCTATCGTAAATTTTGATTGGTCATTAATTAAAAATAAAATATTTAATTGGGTCATAAAATTCAGAAAATTTAGATGGTTGTTAAACCTGGCACGCTGGACCAGAATATATACCACCACTCCCCATTTGGGAAAGCTTTACTCCCCACTTTTGAACGCAATTGGAAGTTTAAAGATCAATTGATTTCC